>Ga0154006_1000013_pt1 | contig 137394 bp, 125 predicted proteins | sample TSFL090MetaG_FD_104747 | JGI IMG/M metagenome (GOLD analysis project Ga0154006, IMG submission 104747) | Attine ant fungus gardens microbial communities from Florida, USA - TSFL090 MetaG | ecosystem: Host-associated > Fungi > Mycelium > Unclassified | place: USA: Florida, Wakulla State Forest...
GTGTGAAGTAAACCTTACCTACCTTTTAAAAGAAATATACGCTAATTTCAATCTGGCAATAAAAAAGAGAAACATATTATTCAGGCTTGAAACGGATGACTGCCCCGGAAACATTTATGCAGATAAAGAAGCATTGACAAAAATCATCACCAACCTGTTTGATAATGCTATAAAATACTGTGAGCAAAATGTGATAGTAGAGGTAAGGTTGATTCAACACGTCTCGGATATGGTTGAAGTCTCTGTCAGTAACGACGGACTAATTATCCCGGAAAAATACAGGGAAATGATCTTCGAACCTTTTTTTCGACTAAAGGAAACCGAGAAAGCCAGGGGAACTGGTATTGGACTGGCAATATCTAAATCACTTGCGGAGCTACATAATGGATCACTATCCCTCACGGTAAACAATTCAATGAACTGCTTTATTCTGTTATTGCCACAGGGAGTAGAATCTTGTAAAATTGATGATACGAATCCTGTGAAACCGAGCAATTGATTCCTGGTTGTAAATCGTCATCAAAATTTACACCGCTTTATTTAATTGAGATAGGCGATGAAAATGACCCCTACATACCAAAATTAAAATGTTTCTATTTCTCCTCTGCTTTTCTGTTCTTCTTTTTTTCGTTCCATGGTTGCAATCTGGACATCGGAGAACTGGAGTTGCTACCTTTTAGTAGAGACGGATTGGATTAATGAACAATTAATTTTGCCCGACCTAGAAAGAGACCGGGCGTTGAACTCTATGAACTGTCAACGGATAAATCCTGTTTTCTGAATAAAAGCAATCAAGCAGAATGTTTATATTTGTCTATCAATAATTAAGAAACACTAAATGACTCGGAACCATATCTTAACGGTAGACAATGAGGAAGACATTCTGGATGTATTAGAAGGTATTTTTTCGCCGACATACACCGTCTCCAGAGCTATATGCGCAAAAGATGCCCTGAACATCCTGTCAACAGAAACAATCCAACTGATCATCAGTGATGTAGTGATGCCGGAAATGGACGGTTTCGAATTTTGCCGCCTTATCAAATCGACCATCGAATATTCACATATTCCAATAGTCCTACTTACCGGAAAAGACGAACTGGATTCCAAGATCGAAGGTTTGGAAACAGGTGCCGATGCCTATATCGAGAAGCCCTTTTCCGTACAGCACTTAACGGCACAAGTCAATAGTCTGATTGCCAACAGAAACCTTGTTAAGCGTTCTTTTGTAAAAAACCCGCTTTCGCACATCAAATCACTTGCCATTTCCAAGGCCGATAGCCAATTCATGGACAACGTAAGCAACATCATTCACAAAAACATAGACAATACTGCACTGAATGTAGATTTTATAGCCAATACCCTCAATATGACAAGAATGACACTATACAGGAAAATTCTTGCTTCCACTGATTTGACTCCATCCGAATTCATCAATGTCACCAGACTGAAAAAAGCAATCGTTCTCATGACAGAGAACCAGCATAAATTGTTTGAAATTGCACTGATGGTAGGCTATGCGGACCAGAGCAGTTTCACGAGAAGCTTTCAGGCCCAATATGGCATGCCTCCTCGTGAATATATCAAGACGCTGAAAGAAGACACTCAGCTTTGATCCCAACTTTTTTGGTAGTTACTATTATTTGTTACATTAGTGTTGGTTTTCATGCCCGAATGATTCGGGAGTCTATCTATTTTAGGAGTAACTTTAACCGAACTCCACCACGGACAGATTTACATTCAGGACTCCGACAAAAAAATATTTTTGTTCTCGAACTGCCCAGCAACGACTCTAACAAAAGAAGTCAGGCCCATCTCTTTCTACAAAATCAGAAACATATCAAGAAGACAAGGTTTCCCGTGGAAACGGGAAACCTTTTATCTATCTATTCGCCAATGATTCTACACTCATATCACTGGCAAAAAAAATTGTTCAAAATAAAATTGTCCTACACAAAGACACATTGTTTGCCAACTAGTCGAGTCTCATTCTTGGTTTCTTAAACGCTAGCCGACGGATTTGTTTCCCGCAACAGTTCAATATTTACATTAAGGTTTCACAAAAATTGAGATAATTATTCACAAAAAATTATCTCAATTTTTCAAAATATCAACCAGCTGTAACAAATATTGTATAGCGTTGGATTTAACTATAAACCATAATCCAAATACTACATAACACTCTGGTTCTTCCACAACAATGCATACTGGTCCAATGACTGGATAAGGGTTTCGTGTGTTCCATGCCCAATTAATTTTCCACGGTCAAGCACAATTATATCGTCACAGTTTTTGATGGTACTCAGCCGATGGGCAATAACGATGATAGTTTTTCCTAGTCCAGCAAACCATTCAAGTGTTTGCTGGACTTTTTGTTCGTTTATGGTATCCAATGAAGACGTTGCTTCATCAAGAATTAAGATTTCCGGATTTCTGTACAAGGCGCGTGCTATTGCCAATCGTTGCTTTTCCCCACCCGAAAAATTACCGCCGTTCTCGCTAATAATAGTCGCATAACCCATAGGGAGTTTTTCAATGAACTCATGGATACCCAACAAAGTGCACAATTTGATTATCCGTGACATGTCTGGATTAGCCTCACCAATAGCGATATTTTCAAGTATGGAACCCATAAACAAATCAACCTGTTGCGGTACTATACCAATTATACGCCTTAGGCTGTTATTGGAAACATATTCGATATTAAACCCTCCTATAGTAATAGTCCCATTGCTTATAGGATACAGATTTTGCAACAATGAAACCAAGGTAGATTTTCCACTTCCGCTTTCTCCAACTATTGCAGTCCTTTTGTTTTTACGGATCTCCATATTCAGTCCGTCGAAAATCGTTGCTCGGGCTCCATACCTGAACGACACGTCGTTGAATACAATGTTTCCAACCATATCCGGACACAACTCCACTTTGTCGACATCGCTGGACTCCACTTCCATGTCGACAATTTCAAATAGACGATCAGCTGCAATCAGAGAATCCTGAATACCTCTATTGGCAGATACCAGTGAGGATGCCGGCCCTGTAAAATAACCTATAAGCGCATAAAACGACAACAATTCTCCGGGGGACAATTCGCGGTTAACTACAAAATACGCGCCTGCCCACAAAATAATGATCGTAAACAAGCGCGTTACAAATTCGGAAGTCAGACCTATATTGATATTTTTCACACTACTGGAATAAGCAGTTCTCAATAAGGAAACAAATCGCGACTCGGTCTTGAGATTGACATATTCCTCCAAACCGAAACGTTTAACGGTCCCGGCAGCATTGATACTTTCGACAAGTTGAGCGTCCACTTCTGCGGCATCCTCCATCAATTTACGCAGCCAGATTTTGTTTATTCGGTCGCAGACAATATAAATCACAAAATATACAGGAACGATAGCTAGCATTATAAGCGCCAATTTCCAATAATATAAAAACATAATGGCAATAGACAATACAACAATCATTACATTAACGACTATGCCCAAAGCGGTATCATTGATAAATGTTCTGATTTTTGCAGCATCGTTGATACGGCTAGTAATTTCACCTACACGCATCGTATCAAAAAAACGCTGTGGAAGTTTGAACAAATGCCTATAGTAACCCAATATCAATCGAGCATCAATCATTTGCCCGGTCCGCAAGCCAATGAGGGATTTGAAATAGCTGACAATACACTGAAAAACCAACAGGACAATCATAATTATGCTCAATAGGTTTAACAATCGGAGATTGCCCTCCACCAATACAAAATCAACTATCTTCTGTACATATATTGAACTACTTAAACCAAGTACAGTATAGATAAGCGAACCGATCAATGCCTGTATCAACATTGTCTTATGCGGAGCCAACAATTGCCAGAATCTGGAAAAGTTGGACGACTTCTGAGATCCTGTTACAAAACTTTCATCGGGTAACAAGAGTACCAGCACTCCAGTCCACTCACCAGCGAAAGCCTCCATATCTTTTCGATGCATTTGCCCATCGATGGGATCCATGTATTTTACATATTTGGAAGTAATTTTATACAATACCACATAATGGTTTAGTACATCTTTTACATTTAGATGAGCAATGGCAGGTAAGGGAATTTTGGTAAGGCTGTCAATACTTCCCCTGGCAGCCTTTACTTGAAATCCCAGTTTGGTTGCGGCATCTGTCAATCCCAGTACGGACGTACCTTTCGTATCTGTTTCGGCGATCTGTCTTACTCGTCCAATAGGCAGCTGTAACTTATAGTAAGCGGCTACAGACACCAGACAGGCAGCTCCACAATCCGTAATGTCATGTTGTTTTATTTTTATATTATTTTGCATTCCCTATTTCACGCATTTAGTTGATTGTGACAGTATTTGCACTCGGGTTTAGCCAATTGTCCATTTTGTCCCACAACAGCTGCCAGAGCGTTCTTTTTCCAATAATAAATCTTGACTGAAAAGTCAATCCTTTATTCAAGGTATTCTGGTAACCGTTTTTAAGTTTAAACTTGGTCGACGCAAATGCACAGCGGACTATAAATGCCGGTGTCTGTCCTTGCTGTTGGACCGTATAGTCGTTATTAATACTGACTACTACTCCATTAAGTGTCCCAAAATAATTGTAGTCGAAAGCATCTATCTGAAATATGACAGGTTGCTGCCTCTTGATCAATCCAATATCTTTTGTTGAAACGTAACATTCTCCTATTAAGCTGTCATTAGGTGAGATATTGCAAACCGTTGCACCTGCCTGCAATATACCTCCAGCATATAGTGTATTAATATTTTGAACAGTGCCGGATACAGGAGCTTTTACATCATAAAAAGTCGCATCGGAATGTACTTGGCTGAGTTCCTGTTGGAACTGTGATGATTCTATACTGTATTTGGCCAAGTCCTGTTGCCAGTTGGCAAGTTGTGTCCTTTCAAGTGATCTGGCTTGGGCTACCGCTTTGTCATAGGCAACCTGTGTATCGAAAAATTCCTTTGGCGCAATTACTTTTTCGTCCACCAGCTGCTTATTCATTTGTAATTCTTTGGTTGCTTTCCTAAGGTCCGCTTGCTGCTGCTGTGTAGCGACAAGATATTGGTTCAGTTCTTCTTTAAATAACGGGGTTACGAGTTGAGACATTACTCTGTCATCCAAATGACTCGTAGTCAATATATGCAGGTCATGTAAAAAAGATTTTCTCTGGTCCAACTCATAGTTGTTCAGTTTGAGTTTAGGAGCAGTTACTTGATCACGTATCCTCAGGATAATATCCCCCTGCCTTATAGTATCCCCTTCTTTACAATAAATTTTTTCTATTACACCAGACAGCAGGTTTTTAACCTCCGTACGTTCAGATACAGGACGGACGATACCTTTTGACGTAACAGCAATTGTTACTTTTATGAAAGGCAGTGATATCAATACAGCAACTATTAGAACAATGACAACCCAGTACACTCCATAATTTTTTTTACGGAACGAGGGAAGGTATGCTACTGTGGTATTGGATATTTCGTTAAGGGAAAGCAAATAAAAATGTGTTTAATAAAATTAAAGAATATGCAGTTTTATAAAAAGCCAGTACCCACAGGCACCGGCTTCTCATCTTTACAACTGTTAAATCCGATACTAGAACGTAAACAGATTTGTAAATGTGTTGGCAATTCCGTACAACAATCCAGTTGCTAAGTTACCCGTGTTTTTGATAAGGCCAGGAACAGAAAGGGTAGATACGCTATTGAGTGCGCCATACACGAAGTTTGTAACATTCCCTGAGAATCCAGAAAGAAACCCTGAAATACCATCCAAAAGTCCACCACCATTGATTTGCCCCATTTCAGCCTCGTCTAACTGCTGAAGGTTCATTTGGTCTAAATCGATCTTTTTCATTCTTTGTTTTTTTAATATTTCCTACTTTTTCGCTTATGCATGGGTTTCGGATTTTGCCCATTTACGATATCAACATAGACTAGTTTTTTAGGAATTTTAGTGTTTGGACTTTATTGTCCGCACCAATGACCTGAACAAAATAAAGACCTGGAGCAAGATTGCCGACACCAATACCATTTACTTCTACCATAGAGCCCATTGGTATTGAACGTACGACTTGTCCCACACTATTGACAATCCGGTATGCTGCATTCGCAGGAGCGTTTTTCAAACGCAGTGTACCGTTACCTTTTACAGGGTTAGGATACACACTCATGCCCTCGCCTATTGAGCCATTGTACTGTATTGATACTGTGCCACTCGTATTGGTACGCCCATCGTAATCCATTTGTACCAACCTGTACAGGTTGGTTCCTTGAATGGGATTATTGTCTGGAACTGAATAGTCCAAAGGAGTTGCGCTATTTCCGTTGCGTCCTTTTGATACGATGAATGATAGATCACTCCACGTATTGCCACCATCAACACTCCGTTGTACCTGGAAGCCTTTGTTGTTAATCTCATTGGCCGTAGCCCAGCTCAACTGAACACCAGATTGGGACACCGTTGCTGAAAGCTTCTTTTGGTATACTACAGGCAACACCGATCCATTAGCATTAACCGAAATCTGCACATTTCTGATCAATGCACTTGAATTACCAGCATTAGGTGCAGCCAAGGCAACAAATAAGTATTGTGGAGAACTTACACTGGGTGTAGACAAGTTAGCATTACCATTACCCGAGTTAAGTTGGAATCTTATAGTTACATTGTTCCAGTTGGAGTTTGACCCACCCGTGAAACTCTGACTAGCATAGTTAATTCCAAGAGGTCCCGAAGCTAAGCCACTGCTCCCTCCCCATCCGACCTGGTCGGCTGTTGTATTGGAGTTGTTGCTGGCATAGAACTGAGCATTGAACATTCCTCCCAAAGAAGCCCCTTTTGCCAAAATCCCTGTATTTACCTGAAAAGTTATCGTAACCGTTGTTGACGACGACCCACTTGTGAGAGTTATGCGCGGAGACGCCAAGACATAAGTGAAACCACCGGTACTATTGGGAAGTCGATAGGCATTTCCAGATCCGTAATTATAGTCTTGGATTCCATTCATATAGCTCCAAGCTGGGAAAGAGTTCTTGGGGCCCGTATTGACAGGTGTGGTAATCTGGGCTTTTAATGCAGCAGATGAAACACCGGTAGCAACAAGAAGGAATAGAGATAAAAACATTTTTTTTGTAAACTCCAGAATAGTGTAAAGTTTCTTTTTCATAGTATATAAAACATTTAGTGTTTTTAATAAATTAACAAATCAAAATCATCTTCTTATTAAGTTCAGAATATCCCCCACCATAGAGCAGGTTATCCAAACCAACAAGTCCAATTATTTTATTTTTCTTGCGAAAACGTTAACTGAACGATATCGCATATATATAGCAACTATAAACGCTTATGAATCATAAACCATAATGAAGGATAATAAATAAAAGGTGTTTCAAATAGGCCGGTAACAAACTAGCACCTTCCTAATTATAGTTTTATTAAAATCCAAAGCTTATAAAACAATTGAGAAGAATATTGTATTTTATAGACCGTCGTCCGGAACTATCAAGTTACAGACTATACAATATCTATTCAACTCATAAATTCTAATGTAAAATTGCACCACATTTTAATACTTTTCTTATCTATTTATTACAAATTATTAGCATTTTGTAACAATAAAAGAAATAACACATTCACCGGAATAAAATGCTTTATTGTTTACAAAGCTCCGCCGAAAACAGAAGGCGCCTATGAATTTAATGTTCAAGCCTCAAAGTCTTTACATAATCGCGCGGAGACAAACCATACTGAGACTGGAAGCTTCTTGTAAAACTGCTATGGTCAGAATATCCCACCATTAACGCAACCTCAAACAACTTATACTTGTTTTCACACATCAACAGCACCGCTTTTTTCAATCTGGTAACGTTAATCAATTCTGATGGCGTAAGCTCTGTGGCAGCTACAATTTTTCTATACAAGGTCATCCTGCTAATGTTGAGCTTGCGCGCGATGAAATCCACATTTAAGTGAGGATCAGTTATATTTGCTTGTATCATCGCATCTATCTGTTGCAGGAGCAGACTATCTGTTTTCGTTATAGTAAGCGATTTGATATGCACAAGTGGATTTTGTATGAAAGAGCGTTTAACAAGGTTCCTATTAGAGATCAGACTATTGACCTGAGCTATAAGATACTGCACAGAAAAGGGTTTTTCAATATAAGCATCCGCTCCGACTTCCAGTCCTTCTATCTTTGACTCCAGCGTATGTTTGGCAGTGAGTAAAACAATAGGAATATGTGAGTATTCCAATGTCGACTTCAGTAAACGGCAAAATGTCAAACCATCCATATCTGGCATCATAACGTCGCTGATGACTAGATCTACCATGTCTTTAGAAAAAATGCTTATGGCTTCCTGTATACTTGTAGCCCGTGAGATATAATAGCTCGGACTAAATATATCTTCCAAAACGTCTAAAATTTCATCTTCGTCATCTACTATTAAAATTCTATATTGAGCCATTCAGTATTTTTTTATAGAGTTAACATCTACCAACAGTTTATAGTCCTGTGTTTCCCTTTCGAAAAGAGAGAACATAGATGAGCCTTGGTACTTTCTTCCTACAGATAGACAGGTAAATAGTATGCAAGAATCAACGGCCCTATATGCTGGATACACATTCGTCATTCACAATAAAAACAAAAATCAATTCTCCGTGTCCCGAGAATGCATGCACCAAAAGTTTTATCTAATAAAAAACGTAATGATATTTGAATAAGACGGTATTATTTCAAGGATTAGTATCATTTTCTGTCATAGGAAAAATATCATTTGTTATTATAGATAGATATGTGTTTTCATTTTACTTAAATAAATCCTCAGTGGGACGTATTTCCTTAATTTTTATTTTTTCATTTATAGACTTAGCAAATATTGCTATAATACGTAAATAAAAATTACCTCAATGATTCATATTATTGATTAATTGTAACATATCTGCTACAAAATATCAATTACCATACCGTCTCTATCTTTTACAATCACTTACAAATCAATCCTAAGCTCCGTCAAAAAATAGCATACCACTACTTTTCAAGACTAGCAAGCTGTCTCTGTAATGGAACATATATGATTGCGATAACCAAAATTGTACTTATATTCTTCCCAATAACCTGGAGAGACGTTCAATTGGGAAGCAACAAATCGAAGTTATAGGCGGCGGTCATTTGTCTGTCTGAAGCAATCAATACGCAGGACATTACTTTTATTTACGAATATTATTTCTATTCTTATTACTAATATTATTTCTATTCTTATTACTAATATTATTTCTATTCTTATTCTGAATTCAGGTTATTTGCTTCTATAACGCAGGGTTAAGCCAACATCAGTATCATCAACGACTTGAAATCGCTAACAGATAGTTAATTATATTATGTAATTTCCGAGATCATTGCAAAATTTGCTAAGAATTATTTGAAGATTGCTCAATAAGAAAAAGTAAAGCCAACTTTCCGTTTGGAAAGTTGGCTTTACTTGTATCTGCCATATCATTTTGCGACTAGAAGAATATGCAGAACAATTAATATCATTTTTACAGTTACTGATGATCGGGTACAAGACCATTGAAATTACTTGTCATTTGACCTGTCTGGTAAAATCGTCGCTATTGTATATTACAACCATATCAGTGATCTTTCCTTTTTCATCAAACTGGAAGTGAATCGCCTGATTTACATTTTGTAACATTTTCACATCGGTTGTACTTTTGTCTGAATTAGGCAGCGTTCCGTTCACTTCGTAGGCAATGGCTCCTCTGTCTCCTTCACCAAATGATGGGTAACATCAGGTACTTTCTGAATGATTGACTTTAATTCGTCAATTAGTGCTGAAGTACCTTTATAGGATGTCCCGTTAATTTTGATCATTACGTTGTCAGCAAACATTTTGGTCAAGATTAGTTTAAACAATTTTGTATTAGCTTGTACTAAATGTATTGGAGACATTTTTTCCAAGATGCGGCAATCAGCACCTTATATCAACGCACAACCCCAACAATTCCTTCGGAAAAACGAAGGATTGTTGGGGTTTATGTATAGGAAACTAAGCGATTCGTTTAATAGCCTGGATTTTGCCACGCTTTTTTCTGATCAGCGGACAAGTTACTACCATCCTCATTTAACAAACCATCAATAAAAGATTGTGGGATAGGTCGCAGTTCATGTTTGTTGGCCGTAATATTGGGCGCGGCTTCCGGGTTAAACGCTTTCGTGCGTTTAATCAGCGTTCCCGTACGAGATAAATTTTCCCAGCGATCCCATTCTCCCAATAATTCACGAGTTCGTTCGTCAAGAATAAAATTCAGTGCTCTGTCAAATGTACTTGACGCACCTATTTTAGTTAGAATCGCTTCATCTTCCGCAGGCAGGCTATTCGGAAATGACGTTAACTGTAAGTTAGACGCAGCCGTAGTTACCTCAACCGTTGGATTAGACAAATAATACGTATTCATGTTCAAGTTGGAATTAATAAAATTAGTTGCGGCTGCACCCGTATTTAACGGATTTACCTTAAACGCCTGAGAACCGTCATTATAATAAGATCTATTTTCGCCATTCTTCCACTGTGCCCTAGCACGAACAACATTGATATCATTCATTGCATTTCCGTATTGTTCCAACCGCGCATAACATTCCGCACGAATCAAATATGTTTCTGCTAGGCGCGCCATCGTTACATCGCGATGAGCATCTCCTTTTTCGGCGGTTCTGGAACCATCGTCCGTTTTGTTGATACCAGCGAAAAAATTACAAATAGGTTGATTTTTAAATGTCGGTGCAACATAGGAACCATGTTGATATAATACTAGTGAATTAGGTGCGTATTGTCCGACCTTGGTTGTTAGCGAACCGCTTGATGGTGTTTGACGATCACTAGCTTTCCATTCAGGCAAACGGCTATTGTCGTCTTTCCAATTAGGATTTTGAATGGCTGCACCAAATGCATAGCCATCATAGGTATGATCGTTTTGGGTATTTAAGATCATAACGACACCAGGGTCGCCAAGCTGAACCCCTTTGGCGTTAGGTGCCACAATAGTATTGACACCATAGACCGTCCTGAAAGTCTTCCACATACGTGCATCATTTACGTGGTCAAAAACTGCATAACTATACTCTGTTGGTCGGCAACGTTGAAAATCCATTGAACCAATCCAAACCCCACGAGCAACCCAACCGCCGGCAAAACTGGAAAATTGTGGTGCAAAATAATTATAAGTTCGGTTGCCGAAACGACCAACAGTAGTTGGATCTGCATTATGCCCTGCCGCCATCAATATTTCATCCAGCTGCTCATTGGCACAGTCTACGCCCGTCCAATTGGCATACAAATCACTATAGTTAGGCGTCAATCCTCCTCTTGCATTAATAGCATAAGTACACGCCTCGATAGCTTCTGCAAGATCTTTCTCCTTGTACTGACTATTCCATGCGCTGCAACGCTCCGAAGATCGGAACAGCAAGGCTTTGGCCAGAAAATGTGCTGCGGTTGCCTTGGTCCACGTGATACCTTTTCCATAAGTATAAATTTCTCCTTCAAAAAGCTCATACGCCTTACGAAAATCAGCTATCACCTGCGCCCAAGATTCTTCTTCGGTGGAACGTGTAAAATTTCGGACAACACTTTGAACCGGTGTCGTCTGCAACACGACGCCACCATATTGCGCCGTAAGACGGTAATAATTATAGCCGCGTAAAAAATAAGCATGCGCAAGACAGCGGTTACGGATTTTTTCGTCCGTGACATAATCGGCATTCGCAATTATGGTATTGGCAGAAGCAATACCATAATACATTTCATCCCAGAGATCGGAAGGAGAAGTAGCATTTCCGTTTGCTGCCCCAAAAGCTACAGTCGCCTTAACTGGCCCAAAACGGTTGTCGTAGGTATTCCACATCTCGTTCGTCAAATCATTGGCATTCGTAAATTCGTCCGTCCCGTAGAGCGTGATGCCATAAGCCCATTCGTAACCAAAATGCCACCTGATGTTGCCATATAAAGATACCGTCAACGCTTGGACACCTTCAGAAGTCTTAAAGTAATCGGTAGAGTATTTATTGGTCAAATCTTCATCCAGAAAGCTTTTTTTGCATGCGCCTAGAGACAATGCCATGATTAACAAAAAGCCTGTTTTTATATTTTTAAAAGTATTCATTTTCCGTTTTTTTAATGTTATTTCATTCCTGTATTGATCGATTTCAAGCCTATTAGAAACCGACCGACAATCCCACGACAGTACTGCGGTTGAAGTAAGTAGCATTAGTATCAAAATCATACCAGCTCAAAGACTGGTAAAGGCTGCCAGGGTTGACCGATTGCACGTAAACTTTTAGATGATTTAACCCAATTTTGGAGCATAGATTATTGGGTAAATTGTAACCTAACGAAATGTTACGTATTTTGATAAAAGAAGCTTTTTCAAATCCCAGAAGTCCCGAGAACTGATCTTGAGAACCAGATGTTGCCTGTCCCAAAATAGGTTTCTGAAATTCTGCATTGGGATTATCAGGCGTCCAATAGTCGACTTCATGTTGGTTGGCATGGGCCGTTAATGCTTCGCCACCCAAAGATGCCATATACCCCATGCGTCCATATAGCGCCACCGACAATTCCAGATTTTTAAAACTGAACGTATTGTTCCAGCCCATCGTCCATCGAGGCGTACTGTTTCCGAGAATGACGCGGTCATCGGCCGTCATTTTATAATCGCCATTCTGATCTTTAGGACGAACGTTTCCTGGCGTAAACTTATAGCCATTTGCATTCCATTTAGCCATTTCCGCCAAATCTTCCGGCGTGTTTTGCCACAGTCCCAAGTTGTCGTATCCATATTGGACACTGATAGACTGCCCGATAAACCAAGCATTGTCCACCATGTCATTTTTGCCATAGGCCAATTCCACTATTTCATCTTTTTGCCAAGCAGCATTCAAATTAGATTCCCAGGTAAACCCACTTTTCGTTTCTACCGGAATAAAATTCAGGGTAACTTCAATACCATGATTTTTTGTCTTACCAATATTGCCATAAGTATTGGGGAAACCTGTCAATGTTGGAATATTTACCAGCATCAGCAAGTCTTTCGTATTGGATTTATAGGCATCAACACTACCTCCAATTCTTCCTTTCAGCAAACTGAAATCCACGCCGAGATTATATTGGCTCGTTTTTTCCCATCCTAACGCAGGGTTTGCCAATGTTAGCTGACTTGCTGTATAATAGGGTTCATTGGTCGTATAACCAATTTGATTGCTTATGCCGTTAAACGGAAGATACAAGGAAGAAACCGCACCTTTGGTTCCATAAGGATCAACAGCCGCATTGCCCGTTGTACCTACGCCCAAGCGGAGCTTTAAACTTTCAATCCAGTTGACTTTTTTGATAAATGCTTCGTTATCCAAACGCCAAGCGATGGCTGCCGACGGGAAAAAGTCGGTTTTGCTTGTTCCTTCACCTAACTGCGACGCACCATCCCAACGTCCTGACATGGTCAATAAATATCGATTGTCAAAACCGTAATTGACACGAACCATATAAGAACTAAGCTGGCGCTTGTTAATATCGGAGCTCATCCCAGCTTTATTATTCGGATTGGTTATATCAACCGACCCCATCGCATTCCACAGAAACGATGGTTTTGGAATGTTGCTGGCCGTCATGGAAGAGCTTTCAATATTCCAGGAAGAGGCTGTTTGCAGTAACGTAAGTCCTACTTTATGTAAGTTGGAAAAGATACGATCATAAGTAATCATATTGTCTAGCGTCCAGGAAAAGTCTCTACGATTTTGAAGACGAGCATAGCTACTTCCCGGGATATTACTTGCCTGCATTCTTCGTACGGAGGTTCCGTCAATATAAACGCCTTCTCTCCAATGGCGAAAATCAGGTCCGAAATTGAGTTTGTAACTCAGGCCCTGCAAAGGCTGCCATATTTTCCCCATATCAACAGCAGCAGAAAAATTGCCCAGCGCCCTTAATGTTTGCGATAGCTGAGTACTTTTGTTCCATTCATCCATTACATTGTATATTGCGGTTTCGCCGCCTGGTGCTATGATAATATTGCCATCTTTGTCATAAGGCACTGCCATATTGTAAATCGACTTGGCCGCACCATAAATAGCATTAGGAACGGAACTGCTCGAACCTCCCAAAGTAGACATTCCATAGTCTTGTTCACTCCAAGAAATATTTAAAGATCCTGTCAGCTTAAACCATTTCACTGGTGTTATATTAAGACTGAGTTTGGAGGTATAACGATCATAAGATTGGCCTTTTTGCGTTCCTTTATTGTTGAGGTAACCAAACGATGCATAAGCGTTGATCTTATCTGAACCGCCACTAGCACTTAACACGTGTTCCGAGGTAATCCCAGTCTGTGTTACAAATTTTGTCCAGTCGGTATTGGTTATTTTCGATGGATCCCAAGTGCCGCTTTCCCAAGCTTTTAATACATTATCCCTCGAAGTTTGTTGATCCAACGGACTATCAAAAAGCAAATTGTCATTTGCTTCAGTAGGAGCGTTCGGATCTGCATAACGTGTAGGGTCTAGGTTGTAAGCCGCCCAGCGTCTGAACACTACAAAATCGGCGGCACTCATCGAAGGAGAGCGATCTACTATTTTAGAGCTTGTCAAAGTACCATCATAATTCAGATTAAACCGCCCCGATTTTCCCTGTTTTGTCGTAACAATAATAACACCATTAGCACCACGTGAACCATAGATGGCGGTCGCAGATGCATCTTTAAGGATATCGATAGATTCAATATCTCTCGGGTTTAATGTTTCAATTGCAGAAGCAGACATCAAAGGAACGCCGTCGACAACATACAAAGGAGAATTGCTCGCAGACAAGGATCTATTTCCTCGAATACGAACACTACCAATGGTTCCAGGACGTTCGCTAGTGGTAATATCCACACCAGCGGCCTTTCCTTGCAACGCTTCCAAAGCATTGTTTACCGGTCTAGCGCTCAGCTGTTCGGCACTGACACTTGCAACCGCTCCTGTAACGTCGGACTTCTTTTGCGTACCATAACCAACGACAATCACTTGGTCGAGTTCGGCTATGAACTTTTTCAATACAACACGTACACTTTCGCTCGACACAGTGACGTCTTGACTTTCAAATCCAACACTAGACACTTCCAATGCCGAGCCGACGGCAGTAGTCAGCTTAAAGTTTCCACTAGAATCCGTAGCCACCGCTTTAGTTGTTCCTTTTACATGAATGGAAGCTCCTGCCACTGGCTGGGCATCATCATCCACAACACGTCCTGTTACGGATATTGTTTGCTGAGCCGATACGAGCTGGTACATAACTAAGAAAAGTACAAATAAGGTACAGCGCCTTCCCACTGCTGATAGTTTTTTCATGTGACATAAATTTGTTTTGTAAAAAAATGCAGAAGCAACCCGTCAATCGATAGTCAAGTTTATGAGCCGGCAACAATTATATGCGACTTACGCATCAACCGTTGTCCATCTAAAGTTTATCCAATACTTTGAACAAATTTTCATATTGACAATCAATTAGTTAAATAATCAAATATTATTAAATCCGTAAAGGTGAAAGACCCTGTCAGAACAGTCAGTTCCTTTTGGACAAGCGACCAAGTAAGATACACCCTCTATTCAATACGCTCACTTCGTACCTGCCGCTATAGGTATTACACATATATTCATCGTCCTGCCATCTTCCGACAACATAGCAGACTGAATTTCTATTTTAGTACCATCTGGGCTTACCGTAGGATGCGTATGGTCGGCAGCAGTCGTTTTGTGTCCCGTTGACAAAAGTGTCATTTCGCCCGTATGCCGATTAATGAGATAAACACTTCTTGAAAAATCATCGCCCACCGCCCATTTTCCATCAGGCGAACCACTTACATGCCATAACCCGCTACCAGACGAGGTTTGTCCAGCGATTTTCATTTCATGAGTCCGCAGGTTTACAATACCGAGCCCTGTCGGTTTTTCTCTCGTACCTGCATTTCCCCAAGCAGCTTCCTGTCCGGGATTAGCACCCGATACCGCCGTACCTGGAACTGTTTCTTTATCCGTTCCGGGAATCTTCCTATGTCCCATAATAGCAAACGCTACTTCATCTTTGGTTATCACAGCTTCGTGCGTTACCCATTCGTAATCGGCTTCGGGATACAAAGGCCTCAGCCCTGTACCATCGGCCATTACCGTCCAGGTGCGTTGTGGCGATTTTCCACCGGTTTCCCAACAAAACACAATCTCTCCCGGTACCCAGGGATTGGTTTGTATATGCCCGATCTGAAAACCAACCGCTACCACATGTTTTATCTCGCCGGTGTGGATATTCATCGCAGCAATGCCCGAAGGACCAGCCCCCATATTGCGCGGCCCAAAATTGGATTCGATCTTAGTTCCCGCGGGTAAACGTCTTGCAGCTTCCTCTTTCCCAATACGGAAATAAACCCATTCCTCATCGCCATCCAGAGCCATATCGCCACCCGCACCAATTTCTGGCGGTGTTACACCGCATACTCGTTGATAATTATTGGCAGATTTTAGTTTTCCGGCTTCACTATCTTTAAATAATTTTTCCAAATCCACTTCTACAATTTCAAGACTCTTATTTCCTGATCCAGTCTTTGCTTTTGTACTATTGGGATTGCGCATAAAATACAGCTTCATCGATTTTCGGGCAACATTGAGCATCCCCACATAACCGCCTTCCGTAACCTGGACAATATCCCCTGTCTGCTCATTAACGGCCATTGCTTCACCATTCGCTCTTTTAGCGGACCGGAATATGAGCCATTTACCATCAGCCGTCCATTGATTATGAGTTTGATAGATCTTAGAATCGCCCTCAGGCTTACTTGTTAAGAAAATCAAGTCAACGCCTGTAACCGGATCTTTGACCACCTTCCTTTCGGACGGAAAACGTTTTCCTATTTGGGCGCTAACATTATTAAAAAACACTATGAACATTGTCAGTGTCAATAGCATTAAAAAGCGATAAGAAGTCATAATATTTCTTTTAAAGAATAATAGATGTTGTTGACTTTTAAAATACATTTTTAACCACATAGAGACATAGTCTTTATACCGTGATAAGAAGACATAGTTCGCTAAAGCACAACAGAGATTGAAACCAGTTTCAATTCTTTGTTTTTTATGTAAACTCGTTTTTATATAGCTATGTGGTTTATCGCAAAAATCATTTTGCCTGAACGGCACTATCGTTGATTTCAAAAGGATGCAACTGTAACAGACGGTAGATTTCGGCACCAGCCAACAACACAGGACCATAACCATGCGCAGCGAAATTGCTTACCGGCCTATAATAATAGAATGCGGGATCGAAGCCCATACCAGTCCCTACACAAGTTCCTTCAACTTGCCCATCTGCCGTAACCTTTGTGGCGACTGCATTCCATGCCAATAGAACCATTGGCAAATACGCTTTTGCATCTAACCAACCTTTATTAATAGCACGTGCAATACAATAAGCATATATGGCAGTTGCCGACGTTTCTAAATAAGAGTCGTTTCTGTCCAGCAGCTGGTGCCAAAAGCCAGTTTTGTCTTGCAGCTGCGCCAACCCATAAACATGCTTTTTCAACCTATCCATTAGTTCGGCGCATGCAGGATGATTTTTGGGCAATGCATCCAGCAATTCTACCGTGGTCAGAAGCGCCCAACCATTGGCACGCGCCCAATGGAATTGCGGATGCGGGTCCATATCCTGTACCCAGCCGTGCATATATAAATTGTTTTGTGTGTTAAACATCCTATTGGCAAAAAGATGATATTGTTTGACCGCTTCGTCAAAATATTTTGCGTCGCCCGTAAGACTGCTCATTTGTGCCAATGCGGGCAAGCTCATATACAAATCATCTAACCAAAGCGTATTGGGTAGCGGACGATTACGCGCGAGCGTTCCGTCTTTTAAACGATACTCTTTGTTGACTATGAAATCGATGAAATTATCCACCAGCGGCTGTACCAAATCCTTATTGGCCCCGGCTTTCAGCGCTTTTATCATAGACGCCGCCAACGAACCTGCATCGTCCAAAGCATGCGGTTTTACAACCGATTTTACAGGAGAAGCCATATCAGGATTCTTTGCCAATAAAGATTTATAAGCTTTCGTGACGCTGCCTAAAAAGTTGACGCGATCGATAGTGTATTGCGCAAAACGTTTGTCGCCCGTTGCCGCTGTAACCTCTAGCATCCCCGTATAGGCAACGCCCCACTCATAACTGGTAAGCCTAAAATCACCGAGTTTAAAAATAGTATTGTTGTTGACTTTTGATAAATCTGCTACAGGCTGATTGTTTGTTTTATCTATTAATTGCGCAGGAGTAACAGCATTTAAATAAGTATAAACCTTATCTAAAACAAGCTTTATTTTTTCAGGCGTGGTTTCTCCGTAAGGCGTTACATAATCGGGCTTCATAAGATGCAGCGGCATATTGACATCATTGCCTTTGCCCGTAACGTATTGTCCAAAATTTACCTTACAAACCAACAACGTAGTTAAAGGCAATACTATCCATTTCATTTTTCGAATAAGCATCGTAAGTGTTTTGATTACAAAAAACTAAGGCATGTAAAACACCTCTTTCAAAGGAATAGACACGGGCGAGTTGTCATCATTGATTTCCATGATATCGGCCATATAGGCCCACCATTTTTTCATAACAGGATGCGAAGGCAAATCGTCCATCGCCTTACCATCTACCAACTTCAATACACCAAAAAGATCATTGGTTTCTTCATTGAGAAAAATGGCATAATCGCTCACTCCAGTTTCTTTTAAAAGTACACTCAATTCGGGCCATATTGCATCATGGCGCCTTTTATACTCGGCTTCAAAACCTTTGAACAATTTCATCTTAACGGCAAGTCGCTGCATTATTTTATAGTTTAGTTCAATAAGCATTATCATTCATCGCAGTTCTACAATCATTTGTTAAAGGTAAAAGAAGTATTGGTAGTGCTATCCTGCCCTGTACTGCTTCAGAAGCTACTGCTTTTGCCGTATAAGTTTCACTTCTTTTAAACCCGAAACTTGCAGTTTATCTTTAGCCGAGACAATCGGACCGAATGGTAATCGTACATGCTGATATATCCATTCCCCTCAAACTCCACAAATACGCCTTTTATTTCGCCAAGGAGATGTGCATATTTATCACTAAACAGTAATTTGCCATTCACAAACAAAGACACCTGCCTATTTTTATCAACCAGTTTAACGGAGTTCCACTTGGAAAGGTCAAGCACAAAATTGGAGAGGTCCTTATCTTTTCCTTCAAAAGTTTTTTCGCTCATGGTATTGACGACCCGAAAACTACAGCCAGCATTCACAAACTTAAAACGTAAGCTTCCATTGATGCCCGAAACGGCAATCTGCGCACCGTTGCAATACATGCCGTGACCACGAGAATTGTTCCTGAAAACTGTTTTAAATACCAAATCATCCTTGACATATCCTGTTGAGGTATAATTGCAAAGTCTGGCAAACGTAGACGCAACGGTACCCAATCCATAACGATGCCATTGTACTTCATCAATATGAAACAGGCTGTCAAAAAATGAATAACAGATGTATAGTCTCGGCATAAAATAAGTCTGCCAAATGTGGACAAGTTTACCGGCACTATTTTTTCCAAAATATACAATTGCATGGCGATCTCGCTACACGAAAAAGGTCATCCACGCCGAATGGCCTTTTTTTATTTTTGCAGACCGACCAAAAATCCCGCAAAAATCCGCAAACATTATATCTTTGAGAAAGATTGCCCAACAACGAAAAACTTGCCCTATGCTAAAAAAAGAAAGAGAATACTTCATACTACAGCAGCTCAATATCCACAACAAAGTCCTCGTATCAGACCTGTGCCAGACAATGAATGTTTCGGAAGATACGATCAGACGTGACTTACAGATACTTTCGGACAACGGAAAACTAATGAAAGTCCACGGCGGTGCACTTTCCAACTCTTTTGGAGGCAGCCAATCCGCAAAAAATCCCGTTTATGCGCAACACGAGAAGGAAATCATCGCCCAAAAAGCCGTCACGCTGATCAAAGACGGCATGTTGGTATTGTTGACCGGCGGCTCGACTATCGTCGAAATGATCCGTCATCTTCCCAAAAACCTCAACGCTACTTTTGTCACGCCCAGTTTGACTTCCGCAACGGCACTCACCGCCAATACCAATTGCCAAGTCATCTTCATAGGCAATACGATCCTCAATACAGCAAAAATGGCGGTAGGTTCGGAAGTTTCCCAGAAGCTTGCGGACATCCACGCCGACCTTTCCTTCATCGGCACCAACAGTATTGACATCGAGCACGGATTGACCGACACGGATTGGGAAATTTCGGAAGTCAAAAAAGCAATGATGAACGCTTCCGAAAAAAATATCTCGTTGGCGATTTCCGCCAAACTCAATACGCATCAGCGATTGACCTGTTGCAAGATCGAAGAACTCGACTTTTTGATTACGGAACTTGCCCCGACCGAAACCATCCTTCAGCCATACAGCCAAAAAGGCGTTAGCGTAATATAGCCGTGACAGAACTTTTCTTTTTCCTCATTGTTACAACATTACTACGTTAACGATTAAATCATATTGACATGAGCCAAATACCCAATATTCCGGACATGACCACGTTGGTAGAATGTATGCAAAACCTCAAAAAAGAAGGTTATGCGCATGAATTTGACGTGCAGCAAGGGAAATTAGTGGAATCGCACAGCAAGGAATCTTTCAGCGCAGACGATATTGCGGTGGACAATTTTTACCGGTTTGAAGGCGCGAGCAACCCCTCCGACAATTCCATATTGTATGCTATATCGACCGCAACGGGAATGAAAGGTATACTGGTCGACGCCTATGGCACTTATTCAGACGAAGCAACAGAAGATTTTTTCAAACATGTCGCCAAAATGACAAAAAAAGTCTCAGGATAGCTATTTTTTTTTGCGCTTTATATATAAAAGCACCCATTGTTATTAATGGTTTCGTTAAGGACAATAGGTGCTTTTTTTATTTAGAAACGACCTTAAACAACAAAAATTCAGAAAGTTCGCAAAAAAGTATTTTCTAACATTTTTTTAAAATTTGACCTACAAAAATGTTATTGCTTTATTAAAGTCTCAAAAAAATGCATAAAACCTCATGTTCGTCAAATTATTCCCCCTACCTTTGTGGCAAGTAGTCAATTTTCTCATAAGCAGTTAGTTTTAGTTTGCGGCTCCGATTTCTATCGGAGCCTATGTTTTTTTATACGGAAAGCCAAATTATCGAAATGATGTCCGTCGGATTGATTTTCTGCTTTATTTTCGCACTTCATATTTGAAAGATTATGGCTGATTTAACTACGTTTGATCCCAATGCTGCCGGCAAACCGCAATCCAATATATTCGGTTTACCGTTCACGGAAGACGATGCTCGCCTCGTGATACAACCCGTGCCCTGGGAAGCAACTGTCAATATATATCCAGGAACGGCGCGCTGTATTGGCAGCGTCATTCGTCACAGCACGCACATCGATTTATATTGGAAAGAACATCCCCATTTGTGGAAACAAGGCATTTTTATCCGCGAATGCAGCCAACAGATTCTCCTCAAAAGTGATTATCTCCGTAAAGAAGCAGAGCTTTTGGTCGGTTATACCTGTTGCGGTAAAGCCTTGTGTGACAATGAGTTCATGCAGAAAAACCTGAAAGAGATCAATGCTGGCGGTGCCTATCTCAATACTTGGGTCTATGACCACGTCAAGGATATCATGGACAAAGACAAGCTGCCTGCGTTATTGGGCGGCGACCATAGCATCAGCTTTGGATTTGTGCAGGCGCTTGCCGAAAAACATGCCGATTTTGGCATTTTGCAGATTGACGCACACTGCGAACTGCGACAAACTTACGAAGGTTTTATCTATTCGCACGCCTGCGTGATGCGCAACATATTGGACAACGTACCGCAAGTATCCAAACTCGTACAGATCGGCACCCGCGAAATCTGCGACGAAGAATACGAATACCTCGGAAAAAATCCCGAAAGAGTCCGCACTTTTTTCGACGACGACATGAAAGAGGCACAATACCGCGGCAAAACATGGTACGACATAGCCAAAGAAGTCGTCGACGCACTGCCGCAGCAGGTGTATATTTCGTTTGATATTGACGGACTCAAACCGTACTATTGCCCAAGTACCAATACGCCAGTCGTCGGCGGACTGGAATACGACCAGCTCAAAACTATATTCAAACTGATGAAAGAGCAAGGCAAAACGATCATCGGATTTGACCTTTGCAAAATCGGAAACGGACGTTTGGGAACGGACGCACAAATGGGCGCCTGCATTCTCTGGGACCTCTGCAACCAATATTTACACAGCAATTCATAAGGATGAGCAAAAATTTCGATTACGTCGTCACTCTCAAAAAGAACACAACCACACCTGTCAATATCGTGTGCCATATATTGATGTTGCTGTCAATCGCAGCGTTCTTGTATGCACTCACCAAAGAATGGCAGTTTGGGTACAAAAAGGATTATCGATTGATGGCCGTGACTGCGCTTTCTGCTATTTGGTGGCTGCTGATATTGTTCAGCAAAAAACGCAAACCGTATTTCCGTATTGGATTTTTCGTGGTGGCGATCGGCTGGATGTTCAACCCGCTGCACAAAATCTATATTGGCATCTTTTACATCATCGCAGCACTTTTGGAAAAACAAGTCAAATTTCCCGCAGAAATCGGCATTGACGACAACGGCGTTCTGTTCAATACTTTACCCAAAAAGTACTATTCTTGGAACGAAATCCGCCATATCGTCATCAAAGACAACCTGCTGACCATCGACTTCAAAAACAACAAACTGTTGCAAAAAGAGATTTCGGACGACGTTCCATCCCATTTGGAAAAAGAATTTAACGCATATTGTACGGAAAGAATGGAAAAATAACCCATTCGCGGCGTCAAAGCCCTATTGGTAATAACACCCAACAGCGGCGGAAGAAAATACATGAGACTGCTTCGCTCCGCTCGTAATGACGCTATTGAACTTTATGAAAAACTAAAATTACAAACACCCATATTTGCCCAATATGGCGCGAGAGCTTTTCTCTCGTGCCTTAATAACTCAATATAAAAGAAGCCTAATTTTCGCCGTTATTGGTATTGCCTAATGCGCCAACACAAAAATATAACGCGCCTCCCATTTGTCATCCCGTCCCATCCAATCCGCCTTTTATTTTTTACTTTTTACTTTGACTTTAGATAAGTTTACCTTTGCAAAATGAGTTTAGCGCAATCGCCGTACCTAATGTACTCGGACGGCAACGGGAACATATTTGAGGACACAACTTTGTACACAGCCGGACGTGAGGGTTGGGACGCATTCGAAATCCCTCTGGAAGACTGGATCGAACTGCCTGACGGCGGTAACCTATACGAACTGCCCGGGCGGCGCGGCATTGGTATCGACGTCAAAACGGGCGAAATGCGCCTTTGCATGAAAGGTTGGGCCGTTGCCGCGTTTATTCCGCCAGCGCATACCGGTCTTTTTCTCGCTGCATACGAAACAGGTGAAGACGCACCGACCTTACCTTTGTTTTGCTATACTGCCGCAGGTTGGCACAACGAAAAATATTACGTTCCGGCAGTTCGTATTGAACAGGACATCCGTCAGGAATGTGCAGGCTACGATACGGAAAAAGTGCAAACCGGCTCTACTTTTCTGAAAGAACAATATCCACACAACAGGCTGATACAGCATTTGATGCACAACTGCGCCGACACATACGAATGTCCCGCGGCGCGCAATTTTGCCTTGGGACGTTGGGAATGTCCGATTCCCTCCTCGCCCGCCTGCAATGCCAACTGTATTGGCTGCATCTCTTTCCAACCGGAAGAAGAAACGATCGTCAGCACGCAGGACCGCCTGACTTTCAAACCAACAACGGAAGAAATCATCGAGTTTACGGTGCCTCATTTGCAGAATGCACCTTTCCCGGTGGTGAGTTTCGGACAAGGTTGCGAAGGCGAACCGCTATTGATGTGGGAAACGATCCGCGCGTCCATCATCGAAATGCGCAAACATACCGACAAAGGCAGCATCAACATCAATACCAACGGTTCGAAACCCGACGCGGTACGCAAACTTTGCGAAGCGGGTCTGGACAGTATTCGCGTAAGTCTCAACTCCGCTCAAAAACATATTTACACCGCTTACTATCGTCCAAACAACTACCAGTTTGAAGACATTGTCGAAAGCCTGAAAGTCGTTCGCAGTTTCGGAAAATGGGCAAGCATCAACTATTTTGTATTTCCGGGAATGACTGATACCGACGCGGAATACGAAGCGTTGCGCACGCTTATCCGCGAAACCGACCTGAGCATGATCCAATGGCGCAATTTCAATATTGACCCGGATTGGTATCTGGGACAAATCGGCATGACGGAAACAGGAGAATTTGGCGGTGTCAAACAGGTTTTGGAAGCCATCCAAGAGGAATTTCCGAATGTAAAATACGGCTATTACAATCCACCGATGGAACGTATCAAAGGCGACTACGAAAAGGATTTCGCGCATTATTAATGCTCTTTATCGACACAGATTAGTGGATTTTTCAATACAGAAAACAGGCGCAAACGTTCCGCAAGGTTCGCTTACGCCTGTTATAATTTACACGGTTTGTAATCGCCAACGGTATGCGACTTTTTTAGCCCACGAATTTATTCGTGGATTTCGATAAAATCAATGAAATAAAATTCAGAAATCCTCATTAGAGCCAAACCCAAAATCATAACGAAATAGTTGAAACAAAAATCAAACACTTTCTTAATCAATACTATTTTTATAAGCTACCTGCACATAGAAATATTGCTTTTTATTATTTGAATCATTAAAAGATAATAAAATACCTAATACTTTATTTGTAAGAGGTTGCTGTTTTGGAACATATATAGAAGAAGCTTCAACATTATAACTTCTCATTAAATCGCTATTTGATGATATTATATTCCCACTTGTAACATTAGGAAAATGAAATGTGATGTTTTTACTTAATGAATCCAGTCCAAATTCTCCAGCTACAATAATTGAATCTTTTAATTCATTATATAAATCAGTCGAAAAGTAAGAGACTAAACAATCAGATTTCGAATATAAAACAAAAACTGAGCTATCGGGATTAATCATTCTAACAATTATACCCAAATTATCAATCAGACAAGACGGGATCAAATTTGTATAACCCGTATCTTTTGTTGATATTGTGTAAGTATTGGATGTAATATTTACATCCGAGGAACCAAATATAGTAGCTAATGTTGTATTATAGTTTTTATATCGTTCCGGGTTCGAAATGCTATTAGAACTCTTGGCACATCCCGCAAGTAAAATTGCTGTATATATTATATAAAAGAATGACTTAAAGGTGTTATTTAGCATATTTAATGATTTTTAAATCTAGGTATGTTTTATGTTGTATAAATCTACTTAGTGTTACATTCATCGTGTCGTTAAGTATATTTACGTCTTCGACAGTATAGTTATATATATCAACTTTTCCGTTATCATTTCCCAGCGAACTTTCTGAAATAGAAATAAAATCTAAAAAAGGTAATTTTAGAACAGTTTTATTGTACAGAGAATCGTTTCCAGTATTGAATACAAAATTAAAAATAGATGAATCAGACGAGCTTTTGTAGTATTCGGTATTGATGTTGCCGCTGCATATTGCATTAACATTCTGTATTGTCATTTTGGCAATACTGTCTGTATTTGTATTCACTCGGAATAAGAGATTGTTCAGCCAGCACTGGGGAGGCATCTCACGCCAATAAGCCTTTGTGCCGTCATTTACTGTATAAAAATTGGTGTCTATATAAAATTTTTCATAAGTTCCATTATTGCTATACAGAACTGTTATATGCGTTTATGTTGGTTACAAGATTAGCATTATAAGGTGAGCTCTCTTTGCTACAAGAGAAAAAGAATATGTCGAACAACCCCAATAAAATAAAACAATAAACATTGTTTCTACCCAAAAAAGAAAACATATAAATTATTTTTACGTAAAAGTATAAAAAATTATTACTCTGTAGGCTCCCCTTATTTTAGTTCCGCTGTTAATTAGAGTTTTCAAATATAAAATACTTTTGTTTAGTGTCCCCTTTATCTACCACCCGCTGCGCTTCAATTTGTAAATGATTTTCGCTTGCGGGTCGTGGATAAAGCGGATGTGTTCAGTTCCTTATACTTAACTGGAAAAAGATAGCCTAATGCCTTATGCGGTCTTTCAGTATTGATATCCGATAAGGATTCACCATTACAAATGTTTTAATTCGCCGGTAAAACTATGCGGTACAAAATCGCCACAACAAAAAAGCCCCCGAAAAATTCGGGAGCTTAACTATATAAAACGTTCTTTTCATTAGCGATCCATCATCCTATCCGAAAACTGCAACATTTCCGCTTCCTTAAACATCGGCGCCAATACTTGCAACCCAAACGGCATTCCGTTGGAATGTTGGTAAAGCGGCAAGGAGATACCCGGAATTCCCACCAGATTCGCAAATACGGTATAAATATCCGAAAGGTACATTTCCACCGGATCAGCAGATTTTTCGCCGAATTTAAACGCCGGCGCCGTCACCGTAGGCAACAGCAATAAATCATATTGCGCGAAGATTTCGTTTGTTGCATCTTTTAAAAGACGGCGCACTTTCTGCGCTTTGGTAAAGTACGCGTCAAAATAACCTGCGCTCAATACAAACGAACCGAGCATGATTCTTTTTTGCACTTCCTTTCCAAATCCTTCCGAACGGGATTTTTTGTAAAATTCCGTCAGGTCGACATTTTTTTCTTTTGTGCGGTGACCATAACGGACACCGTCGAAACGTGACAGATTGCTCGAAGCTTCCGCCGTCGTCAATATATAGTAAGTCGGAACGATAAAATCAAGATAGTCAAAATCAACCATTTCCACTGTATGACCGTCCTTTTTCAAAGATTCGATCGTATTGGCGATCGAAGCGCTGATTTCTTTATCCAAACTTGGATGTCCTAACGCCTGTTTGAAACAAGCGATTTTGTATTTCTTGCCCGCGTTTGTTTTTATATTGGACGCATACCCGTTTACCGGTTCGTCGCTGACCGTACTGTCAAAATCGTCTTCGCCAGCGATTACTTCCAATACCAGCGCAGCATCCGTCACATTGTGCGAAAAAATCCCGATCTGGTCAAAAGAGCTTGCATACGCAATCAACCCGTAGCGCGAAATGCGGCCATAGCTCGGCTTCAATCCGACAATACCGCAAAAATCTGCTGGCTGACGCACCGATCCGCCTGTGTCGCTACCCAAACTCACCATGCACAGATCAGCCTGAACCGCAACAGCCGAACCGCCGGACGAACCACCGGGAACGCGTTCCGTATCTTTTGCGTTCAGTACTTTACCGTAAGCAGAATTTTCGTTGCTGCTGCCCATCGCAAATTCGTCGCAGTTCTGACGACCGATAATGATTGCCCCTTCCGCCAACAAACGTTCGACAGCCGTCGCATGGTAGACTGCTTCATAACCTTCCAATATCCTGGAAGCCGCCGTAAGCTTATGATTTTTGTAGGTAATGACGTCTTTGATACCGACCACGACACCGTGCAGTTTTCCAATATGGTTTGGATTTTGCTGACGCTGCTGGTCCAGTTCGGAAGCCCTTTCCAAAGCTTCGGTTGCGTATATTTCGAGGAACGCGTTGAGCTCTTTTTGAGACGCTATTTTATCCAAAAAATATTGCACGGCCACCTTACATGAGGTCTGACCGTGCAATAGCTCTTTGTGATATTCCTCGATAGAAGAAAAACTAAACAAATCCTATAAGGTTTGAATCAAACAAATTAGTTGGTAGTCGTCGTAGTAGTGGTAGTTGTCACGCTTCCGTCTTCGTTGGTCGTAACGACTTTTTTCACGTCTTTTTCTTTAGCACCCTCCTCAATTTCACGTCTCACATTATCTTTTGCATCATTGAATTCACGGATACCGCGACCAAGACCACGCATAAATTCAGGAATTTTGCGACCGCCAAAAAGTATCAATACTGCTAAAATAATCAGAATCCACTCTGATCCTCCGGGCATGCTCATAATAAAAAATTTAGAATGCGAAAGTAAAGTATAATCTTCAAATTAATGACAAAATATTGCGTGTAGCAAATGTTAAATATGCAGAATAGGCGAAGTCAGAAGACTCCGCCTACAATATTGTATCGACAAAAGAACGAATTGTTTAGAATCTTTTTTCTTTGATTCTCGCTCTCTTACCGCTGCGTTCACGTAAATAGAACAATTTCGCACGGCGTACTTTACCTATTTTGTTCACAACGATGGAATCAACGTTGGGAGATGCAAATGGGAAAAGTCTTTCAACACCAATACCTTCAGAAATTTTGCGGACGGTAAATGTCATCGTCGCTCCCTGGCCCTGGATCTTGATCACATCGCCACGGAAACTCTGGATACGTTCTTTACCACCTTCAACAATTTTATAATTGACGGTGACGTTGTCTCCCGCTTTAAACTTTGGAAATTCTTTGATCGATGTCAACTGCTCGTGTACAAAGTTAACTGCTACACTCATTGCTAAAAAATTTAAGGACTGCAAAGGTAAGGAAAAAAGTAAAAAGTAAAAAGTAAAAAGTAAAAAACTTACAGACATTTTCTTCTTTCCTAAAAATCAATACGTTACAAAAGTATGTTTTTTCTTGGATGTTAATAAAGTGACAAACAAGACGATGTTTTTGGACCAAGGCTCGATGCCAAAACATACCCAATAACACAAGCCCCCCATTATTCATTCATTACTTTTTCAGTTCCGCATAGTATTGGAAAAAGTACGGAATTGTTTCAATACCCTTGTAAAAGTTTTTTAAACCGTATTTTTCGTTGGGACTGTGCAGGTTGTCGCTGTCCAGACCAAATCCCATCAATACGGTGCTGATGCCCAATACGGATTCAAACAAAGACGTGATCGGAATGGAACCTCCGCCTCTCAATGGAATTGGCGTTTTGCCAAATGTAGTTTCGATTGCTTTTTGAGCAGCACGATATTCCACACTGTCGATCGGCGTCACGTACGGATCGCCGCCGTGGTCTGGCGTCACTTTCACCGTAACGGATTTTGGTGCGGCTTTTTGGATATAGTCGGTCACCATTTCCGTGATTTTTTCGTTGGACTGGTGCGGCACTAAACGGAAACTGATTTTGGCAAAAGCCTTGGATGGCAATACCGTTTTGGCGCCTTCACCTGTAAATCCGCCCCAAATACCGTTGATGTCCATCGTTGGTCTGATTCCGGTACGCTCCAAAGTCGTAAAACCTTTTTCGCCCTGCACTTCTGCAATACCCAAATCTTTTTTATAAGCAGCTTCGTCGTAGTCCGCTTTGTTGATTTCAGCTCTTTCTGCGTCGCCCAATATATCCACGTCGTCGTAAAAACCCGGAATCGTGATATGGTTGTCGTCGTCGTGCATTCCCGCGAGCAGTTTGGTCAATACATTGATCGGATTGGCAACTGCACCGCCGTAAACGCCGCTGTGCAAATCACGGTTTGGCCCCGTCACTTCCAACTCCAAATAGGACAAACCGCGAACGCCCGCATCGATACTCGGATTTTCCAAACTTTGCATGGACGTATCGCTGATCAATACGACATCTGCTTTCAATAAGTCTTTGTGTTCCAATAGGAAAGGTTTCAAATTAGGCGAACCAATCTCCTCCTCTCCTTCCAATATAAACTTCACGTTCAACGGAAGCGAATCCGTTTTGCTAAGCGTTTCGAATGCTTTTACGTGCATGAAAAACTGCCCTTTGTCGTCCGCCGTTCCACGTCCGTAAAGGTTTCCGTCTTCTTTCAAAGTCGGTTCAAACGGATCCGTGTCCCACAATTCGATTGGATCGACGGGTTGCACGTCGTAGTGACCATACACCAAAACAGTTGGTTTGGATGGATCGACGATTTTTTCACCGTAAACGACAGGATGTCCTTTTGTATTGAAAACCTCGACACGGCCTACGCCAGCTTCCACCAGTTTATTTTTGACATATTCCGCCGTTTTTTCCATATCAGCCTTGTGTTCGCTGCTGGAGCTGATGCTAGGAATACGCAACAAACCTTTTAATTCTTCCAGAAAACGATCTTTGTTTTCGCCCTGGTACTGTTTCCATATTTCAGACATGACAAATTTATTTTATGTGTCCAAAGGTAGGGGGATTTTAGTTGACAATGGATAATGGACAATTGACAATGATGTCCACTGATCACTGATCATAGTTCACTAAAAAACCACTCATTACGCATCACTCCATTGTCAATTGTCCATTGTCCACTGTCAATTACTAAGCAGAGTGTTGTTTAGCACTCAATACGTCTTTGACATTCCACGGAAGTCTTTTGACAAATGCTTTTTTCCGGACGGGGCAGTCTGTTTTGGTGCAAATCGTACAGCTCCATTCGCGACAAGGATCGAGGTGCATGTTGAACTCTATTTGGCTGGGAAATGTTTCGCCGACGATTTTTTGCAGGTTGGAAACTTCTTCGTGCGCGGCTTCCACGCTCAGATAATACGGCACCGTCAAATGCGCGTCAATATGCAAACGGCTGCCGTATTTCACGACTTTTAAATTGTGGATATCGATCCAGTTGGGCACGCGATGGTCGTCCATGATCTGAATGATTTCCTTCAATATGGAAATATCCGCTTCGTCCATGATTCCCGCCAATGATTTGCGCAGGATTTTGTAACCGTTGAAAATAATCAGCAATCCCAAAAAAACGGCGATCGCACCGTCAATCCAATATTGTTTGGTCAAAAGAATAACAATCAAACCCACAATAACCGCTAACGTCGAAAACGTGTCGATAAGCAAATGCTTTCCGGTTGCTTCCAAAGGAAGGGAATTGTTTTTTTTGCCTTTACGTATGCAGAATGCGCCAAAAAAATAGTTGAAAACAGCCGTCGCACCGACCAGATACAAACCGTTGTCGAGATGTCCCATCGGCGTGTGTTGGGAAAATTCACGGATCGCATTGTACAAAATAATCCCGCCTGCCGTCAATATCATCAGCCCTTCCAGACCCGCAGAAACGAATTCCGCTTTTCCGTGTCCGTACGGGTGATCCTTATCTTTGGGTTTGGCGGCGACGTACAAGCTGTACAGCCCGACAAAGCCCGCCACCACATTGACGATACTTTCCAGCGCATCTGCCAATATAGACACGGACTGCGTTATGTACCATGCAAAAAGTTTGATGACAAAAAGGGAAATGGATAAGAAGCATATCCATTTTTGGATTGTATAATTCTCCTGTTCCTTCTTCAAAAGATAAAATTTGAATCGGCAAAAATACTTTTTGTAAGGTAAAAAAGCAAAAGTAATAAGTAGGGAAACAAAGAGTTAACATTAATGGACAATGGGGCGTTGACAATGTTGGAAATGAGGAGGTCGCCGCCATCCCCGCCGTTGGTCGCTGACCGACAACACAAAAAATCATGGATTTCAGCATTCGCGCAAGGATTAGCGAAGCGATCCTTGTGTGTCGTAGGAAATATTGTAAACTGTCGTTGGTCAGCGACCAACGACGGCGATTAGCTATTCCTTCACAGGCCCGGCATCCATTTCATCCTCCTCGCCTTTCTTCTTTTTCGGTTTGAGACCGAGCTTTTTACGCAAAAACTTACCGAGACGATACCATTTTTCCTTGCTGAACAATTCCGCGTCGTTCATGGCTTTTACCAATAGGAAAACGCCGATCGGCAGCAATACTTCGGACGAAAGCCACATTCCTTCCCACGGCGCGACAACGCCTTGTTTGGCTATTTTTTCACCGATCGTATTGAACAGATAAAACACGACAAAGAAAATAATCGCGAACAGCAACGGCGATCCCAAACCGCCTTTTCGAATGATGGAGCCCAACGGCGCACCGATCAAAAACAGCAATATACAGGCAGCCGAAAGCGTAAATTTCCGGTGCCATTCGATCTGGTATTTCCTAAAAGTTTCATTCGCCGTATTGTAATCGTTTTTGACAATTTCGGCGGCATTTTTCATCTGCTGCAAATTACTGGCAAGACGACGCCCCAATTCCATCCTGACGGAATCCGACAAAAGATCTCCGTAGCTTTTCAAACCTTTTTTGACGGAGGTTGTATTTTTCGTCCACGCACTATCCTGAAAACGGTAAAGAACAGCCGATGCGCCCACTTCGACTCTGGAACGTTGGGGAAATATTGAGTCTCCGCGGTGCAAAGAATCAATTGCCGGGCCTAATTGTCTCAAGGTCAACATTTTGGGATCGGATTTGAAACCTTCTTCGTTTGCATCGCCCATTTTCAGACTGGACAGGTCCAATACTTTTTGGTATTCCTTGAAACCCGTTCGGGTAAACTGCGTATTGGTCGTCCCCGAATTGCCCGATTCTTCGTACCGCCATCCATTTTTCAATTGGAAAAGCAGGCTTTTCTTATCGGCGGTCGCCAGCATCGCCCCATCTTTGGCGATCAATATATTGTCCTGCAAACCGGCACTTTTTTCAAAAATGACCACATCGTGAATCGTTTTGTTGTCCGGATCTTTTTTGCCGATTTTGATGACAAAACCTTCCAATTTATTGTAAAAAGTTCCTTCTTTAATGTCAAAAGCAGGTTTTGCCGTAATAATGTCATATTTGAGTTTGGACATTTTGAGATTGACGACTGGAATAATGTTATTGGAAAAAAGAAACGCAACACCACTCAGCAAGACCGTCACGACCAATAAAGGACGCATAAAACGTGTCAACGGAATACCCGCGGACTTGATGGCTACCAATTCAAACGATTCACCCAAATTACCAAAAGTCATGATGGACGAAAGCAGCAGCGCCAACGGCAATGCCAGCGGAATACAGGTCGCGGCGACGTAGCCAATCAGCTTAAAAATCGTCCCAATATCTAAACCTTTCCCCACCAAATCGTCGATATACAGCCAGAAAAACTGCATCACCAATACAAAAAGGGAAATCAGAAACGTAGCCACAAAAGGACCGACAAAGGCCCTCAATATCAATGTATCTAATTTCTTAAACATGCGCTACTATAGGATGGTTTCTGTTCGTATTAATTCAAAAATAATTAATTGGGTGGCAAATGTAGAATTAAGCCGTGAAGAATATGCAATTTAGCGGCAATATAACTTTTGGCCTATATTCACACCTCATTATTCACTGCCAACTGTCAATTTATTCAAAGATGTCGAACGTAGAATTAAGCAGCAAAGAATATGCAGTCATCGAAAACGCGGATTTTTTATTGACCAAAAACGCAGCTATCCAAAAACTCCAGAAAGCTTTTGGCGAAATTGCGGATACATACCGAAAGATAACGGAAAGCGGCATGGACGTTTGGCAGTTGCATTGCAATACTCATCCCAAAATAGCCAAGGGCGAACAATATGAAGGTTTGCCTTATTTAATGTTGGATTACCCGCGGTCGTTTTCCGATACGGATACTTTTGCAGTACGCAGCTTTTTCTGGTGGGGCAACTATTTCAGTATCAGTCTGTTATTGACCGGAAAAAGCCAAGAACGATTAGTTCCCCAATTGTTGACCAATCCAATATTGGCGGATTGGCATGTTGACACGGCGGCGACACCATGGCAACATAACTGGAAAGAGGAAACAAGCCCCAAGCTCGCGCTCCTCTCCCAACAAAACTATGTCCCAAAAGATTTTTTCAAACTATCGAAGCAGATGCCGCTGAGCAAATGGCAAGACATGGAGCAGTTTTTCGTATCGAGTTTTCGGCAATTGTGGACCGCCGTTAACTTCCCAAACGTCTGAACAGGTCCTTCACTTGATAATCCCACATCAACGAATCGTCCTTAATATCATTTTTGTCTGCAAAAGCTTTGATAATCAATATAGTCTGGTTGGAAATCTCAGCAGTTTCAATATCAAACTCAAAATATTCGTCCGGAGACTCGTGCAGCCATTGGTAGCGTACCGATTTGTCTTGTTCCTGTTCCAATATTTTGGCCTTGTCGGGAGCACTTCCGTTCCACGAAAAGCTAAAAATACCGTCACGTTCGGTCACTGAATCCGCAAACCATTCCTGCAATCCGGATGCCGTAGATAGAAACTCAAACAAGATCGCCGGAGAGCATTTGATCGGATATTCTAGTGTGTACATTTGTTTTTTCGCCATTAAATACGTTTTTGGATGTCCATGTGCTTGCAATGATATAAAAATTCGGTATAGAAAAAAAAATATTTGAACAAATATTTGTAAGTTATTGCAACGAAAACGATGCCACACATTTTAAGAGCCTATTTTTTCGTAACATTGCGCAAAGCATTTCCATGAATCTGATGAGTTCTGCCATATCAAGGTTAGCGCGTTTTCGGCACTGGCGTATTGAGTCGTGGATGGAACATCCCATCGATGCCCAATACGAAGTCCTCGACAACCTGCTGATGCACGGCCAATATACCCAGTTTGGCGAACGGTACGGCATGACGCGCAACTGGACGGCGAACGAATTTAGGCAAAACATTCCCATCTGCACTTACGAAGATCTGCTTCCCTATATTGACCAGATCAAGGAAGGAAAGGAAAATATTCTTTGGAACACGCCAGTAAACTGGTTTGCCAAAAGTAGCGGCACCAGCGGTGGCAAGAGCAAATTCATCCCGATTTCGGAGGAGAATCTGGAAAACTGCCATTACCAGGCGGCCAAAGACGTATTGACGATGTACTACAACAGCTATCCCGACAGCGGATTGCTGACCGGAAAAGGTCTCGTCATCGGCGGCAGCCACCAAGTCAGCCAACTGAACGAAGACATTTATTACGGTGACCTCAGCGCGGTATTGATGCAAAACACGCCTTTTTGGGGCGAATGGATACGCACGCCCGACCTTTCCATCGCGTTGATGGACGAATGGGAAAGCAAAATCGAAGCCATTGCACAAGCCACTATCAAAGAAAATGTGACGTCTATTTCGGGTGTTCCGTCCTGGACGATGGTTTTGCTCAACCGTATATTGGAAATTACCGGCAAAAAACAAATCTGCGACATCTGGCCCAATCTGGAACTCTATATGCACGGCGGTGTTTCGTTTACGCCTTACCGCAACTCATTTGCGCAGGTCATCGGCAAAGAAATCCACTACCTCAATATGTACAACGCCAGCGAAGGTTTTTTTGCGGCGCAGGATACGCCCACGGCGGAAGGAATGTTGCTGTTTTTGGAACACGGCATTTACTATGAATTTTTGCCCGTAGAAGAATTGGGTAAACAAAACCCGCAAACGCACAGTTTGGAAGAGGTCGAGCTGGATCGTTCCTACGCAATGGTCATTTCCACCAATAGTGGTTTGTGGCGTTATATGCTCGGCGACACCGTACGTTTTACCAATATAAAACCTTATCGTATTGAAATAACAGGCAGAACCAAAGGTTTCATCAACGCTTTTGGCGAGGAAGTCATTGTGGAAAATGCGGACAAAGCCATTTCCCACGCTTGTCAATATACGCAGGCAACGATCATCGACTATACGGCTGGCCCGGTTTATTTTGACAACAAACAAGCGGGCGCACATGAATGGATCATCGAATTTGACCATATTCCGCAAAACATGGAACAGTTCACTTCCCTATTGGACCAAGAACTGCAAAACCTCAACAGCGACTACGAAGCGAAACGCTACAACAGCATGATATTGGGCAAACCAATCGTGCATCCCGTCGCTAAAGGAACGTTCAATACCTGGATGAAAAAAAGAGGCAAGCTCGGCGGCCAGCACAAAGTGCCCCGGCTCGCCAACAACAGAATCTACCTGGACGAAATATTGAAAGAAATCGCCCTTCACGAAAAGATCACGGCTTAACACTCATGGACCAACAGAAAAATAAACAACGTAACAAATCGCAGTTGCTCACACTACTATTTTTGGCGATCGCCATCGTTTACGTTTGGCAGACTTACCAGTCTTTCCAGATCGTCACCGACAACCGAACGACCAAAATCGTATTCAACAGTATTGTCACTGTAGTGGCACTTTTCATCGCTTGGTACCATTTCCGTGAAGCGCAAAAGTTTTCGGACAAGAAATAGTGTTTTCCCTACATTTGTACATCACAAAAACCAATATATGAATTTATTGCAAGATAAGGTTGCCATCGTGACGGGCGGTAGCAGAGGAATAGGCTTGGCCGTCGTGGAAAAATTAGCTGCCAATGGCGCTGCGGTCGCATTTACCTACGTCAGCGACAGCAGCAAGGAAAAAGCGGTGGCTTTGGAAAACAAACTGAAAGAACAAGGTTTCAACGCGAAAGCTTATCAAAGCGACGCTGCCGATTTTCAGGCGGCAGAATCTTTTGTGGCGGAAGTTTTGAAAGATTTTGGCAAAATAGATATTTGCGTCAACAACGCGGGCATCAGCATCGACAACCTTTTGTTGCGCCTAACCGCCGAACAATGGCAAAAAGTCATCGATACAAACCTCAACAGCATCTTCAACTTGACGAAAAACGTGATTCGCCCAATGATGAAAGCCAAGGCCGGCAGTATCGTCAATATGAGTTCGGTCATCGGCTTGCACGGCAACGCAGGACAATCGTCCTACGCAGCATCCAAAGCGGGCATCATCGGCTTTACCAAATCCATTTCGCAGGAATTGGGCAGCCGCAATATCCGTTGCAATGCGATCGCGCCAGGATTTATCGAAACCGACATGACCAGCTATTTGCAGGAAAGCGGTACCGCCGACAACTACAAAGAGCAGATTCCGTTGAAACGTTTCGGACAGGCCGAAGACATCGCCAACGCAGTATTGTATTTCGCGTCCGACATGAGCAGCTATGTTACCGGACAGACGCTCAGCGTGTGCGGCGGCATGAGCATGTAGCATATTAGAATGCCATTAAAAATTAAAAAAGCCTTTCGATTATCGGGAGGCTTTTTTAATTTGCAGGAGTAATCCCACCCTATTGCATCATCAAAACAGACGAAAAAAATGAGTACACTCGCGCAGTTATTTGAAAAAAATCGGAATTGGGTAAAACGCAAAACGGAAGAAGACGCGGCTTTTTTCCAAAAATTGGCAGAAGGGCAATCACCCCAATATCTTTGGATCGGATGTGGTGACAGCCGTATTCCAGCAGAAGAGATATTGGGACTTTCCGCAGGGGATATTTTCGTTCATAGAAACGTAGCCAACCAGATCCTCTCTACCGACATCAACGCACGTAGCGTCATCGAATACGCCTTGATCCACCTTAAGGTAAAACACGTTATCATCTGCGGCCACTATGGCTGCGGCGGCGTCAAAGCGGCTTTGTCCAACGACGACTTGGGCGAAACGCTCAATATGTGGCTCAGAAGTATCAAGGAAGTCTACATCGAAAACAAAGCCGAATTGAGCGCAATTACGGATGAAGAGGAACTACAAAACCGTTTGGTCGAACTGAACGTATTGAAACAAATCGACCGCTTGATCCATACGTCTTCCCTGCAAAAAGCATGGAAAGAAAATCCCGAACCTCCGGTTATCCACGGTTGGGTTTTTTCCTTAAAAACAGGTTTAATCAAACAATTGGCGGAAGTACAGGCCGACGAAAACAAAATCGAACCAATATTCCGTTTTCAAAATATCTGGAAATAGCATTAAGCTTTACAGTTGTGAATCCTATCTATCTAGCCTATCAAAATAGGAAGACCCGCGCTTGCGGGTCTTCCTATTTTGTGGAAAACTTACTTAATTTTAAGGCAAAAAATGCGAAATGCACCGATAGGGTTAGATTGACGAGGTTTTATATTGGTGGGTGTCGGGAATAGTAATGTTATGTGTAATCAATCGTGAACGTTACCTCAAAAAAGACTATTTACGATCAAAAGTGAAATCACATTTCATTTTCTACAAAACCAACAAGAAAGAAAATCTAATTGAAATTATTAGAATTTTGCACCAACAAATAGACATTGAAAACAGGTTGAATAATTAAACCTGACTGTACATAACATCGGTTTTACAATATAAGGAATGAAAGTCACTAAAAATCCAAAAAACATACACCATGGCAACAATCAATCCGCACATCAACTTCAACGGCAACACCGAAGAAGCATTTAATTTTTACAAATCCGTATTTGGAGGAACGTTTTCAAAAATCATACGTTTCAAAGATATAGCCAGTACTGAATATCCTATAGCAGAAAAGGAAGCCAACAAAATTATGCACATTGCGCTGCCTATTGGCAAAAACAGATTGATGGGCAACGACGTTCCGGAAAGCATGGGAACTGTAAACGAAAAGGAAAACAGGTCTAAAATATATATTAGCACGGAAAGCCGTGAGGAAGCCGACAGACTATTTAACGAACTATCAGCGGGCGGAAATATTGAAGTGCCGATGGACGACAGTCTTGGAGATTCTTATTTTGGTATGTTTAGAGACAAATTCGGTATTGAATGGATTGTCGATTTTGACCCCGCTCTTCCAGATTTGTAATCTGGAAGCCCTATCGGAGTATTTGTAATCCTTCATCAGCCCAATATATTTTCGCCGTTGTCGATATTATCCAATACCAACAACGGCGAAAAAACAAATGGACTCAAATGTACTAAACTCCGCCCCTTATTTGATGACGGATTTCCGTATTGTAAAGATTTTTCAATTGCTGCATCGTACTATCCGAAAAAGCCGGCAAATCGGAAGCTCCTACATTATTTTCTACCTGAGCCGTTTTGGACGCACCCGGAATAACCGTCGTAATGGCAGGATGTTGCAATATCCATCGGATACTTTGCTGCGCCAAGTTTCCTTTCGGCAAAATAGACCGTACCGCGCCGACCTGTTTGACCCCATCCTGAAACGCAATACCACTAAAGGTTTCACCCACATTAAACGCGTCACCGTTGGCATTATAGTTTCGGTGGTCTTTTTCGTCAAACTTGGTTTCGGCAGAAAATTTTCCACTCAACAAACCACTCGCCAAAGGCACGCGCGCAATCAACGCCGTTTCCTGTTGTTGTGCTTTGTCAAAAAACGCCTCTGCCAAATGTTGACGGAACAAGTTAAAAATAATCTGCAAAGACGCAACGTCATTATGTTCCAGGCAAATAAGCGCTTCCTCCACCGTTTCCACACTCACGCCAAAATGTTTGATAAGCCCCTCCGATTGCAGTTTTCGTAAATGGTCAAAAACCTCGCCCTTGCGCAACTCCTCTGTTGGGATGCAATGCAGCTGTTCCAAATACAACTGGCCCTGTCCAAGATGCGTCAACGAATCTTCTACATGACGGCGAATGGCGTCGTACGTGAAATTTTGCGGCCAGCCATTCGGCGCATCGTGCCTGCGTCCCAATTTGGTCGCGACAAATACGGACTTATCCGTTTGTTTCAAAAATTTGCCAATCAAACGTTCGCTGGTTCCCATGCCATAAACATCCGCAGTATCAATAAAATTGCCGCCCAGTTTGACATAAGTATCCAAAATTTCCAACGCTTTATCCTCATCCACAACGCCCCAATCGGCGCTTCCCAATTGCCAAGTCCCCAATCCTACTTCGGCAATGGAATCGCCTTTAAAATTTCTATATTTCATCTGTTTATTTTTGTTAGACCTGTATGGTCAAACCTACATTATTTTTTTCAAAAGGAAAGATTCTGACAAAACCGCAACGAAATCATCATCGGGCATTTAAAGCATTAAAGATTAAGAAAGAATATGAATCGGAAATAATGCCCCCCAAAGATGAAAAATAAATGGCACCTTCTCCAACAAGCTAGGCATGAGAAAGGAATGACGCAAGAACAGCTTGCTGAAAAGACGGGCACAAACAAAGGTGACTTTTCCAAATTTGAAAGCAATATTAAAGAAGTTCGCATTTCAACACTCCAAAAAATCGTTGAACTCAGACTCGGCTTTCGATAAAATTGTAGGTAAGCCGCAACGGCATCATCTCTTCCAATATAAAAAACGGCCGTTTCCCAATATAGAAACAGCCGTTTTTATTTTTTCCTTTTTACTTGTCTTACATATTGAAATCCGCCAACTGAACGAATTCTTTGATGCGCGCATTCAAGTCGCCAACAGTCACTTCTTTCAAACGTTCCGTGCCGAATTTTTCGCAGCAGAAACTTGCCAACGCCGAACCGACGATGATCGCGTTTTTCATATTGTCGAAAGAAACATCGCCCGTTTTAGCGAGATGGCCGATAAAACCACCGGCAAAAGTATCGCCCGCACCAGTCGGGTCAAACACTTCTTCCAAAGGCAACGCAGGCGCGGAAAATATTTTTCCGTCCTTGAACAGTAAAGCGCCGTTTTCGCCCTTTTTGATAATCAAGGTTGAAAGTCCCATCGCCAATATCTTTTTGGCCGCTTTGACCAAAGAGTATTCGTTGCTCAACTGGCGCGCTTCGCCGTCGTTGATGACCAATACGTCGACCAGTTTCAATACATCGACCAGCGCATCCCAAGCCGTGTCCATCCAAAAGTTCATCGTGTCGAGCATGATCAATTTCGGTTTGTTCGCCATCTGTTCGATCACGCTTTTTTGCGTCAGCGGATGCAGGTTTCCCATCATCAGGAAATCCACGTTTTGATAGTTGGCAGGAACGACCGGATTGAAATCCGCCAATACATTCAGTTCCGTCGCGAGCGAATCGCGCGTATTCATGTCCAGATGATAACGCCCTTTCCAGAAAAAAGATTTTTGATCTTCGACGATCTGCACGCCTTCGGTGTCGACACCGCGCGCGTTCAAGGATTTCAGTTCGTCCAACGGAAAATCGTTTCCGACGATCGACATCTGTTTGACGTCAACGCCCAACAGGCTTGCCGCGTACGCAATATAAGTAGCCGAACCTCCGATTACTTTTCCGGACTGGCCAAATGGCGTTTCCAGCTCGTCGAAGGCCATCGTGCCGAGGGATATCAATGACATATAATTTTGGGAATATTGGTATTAAAATAAAATTGTTTGCGGGCGCAAAGGTATTGTTTTTCGGCTACTAAATAGGCGTGGAATTGTTTTCATTTCTGCAAACATTTCGCTAGTTTTGGCAAGATTGTCTCACATTTATAAACAAATCATTGTGAAAAGAAATATTTTGTTTACGATGGTACTGTTTCTTTCGCTTGCCGCGATAACAGTTGCCAGCTGTAAAAACGGATCTTCCGACAAACAGGAAGACAAAACGTCCTCCACCGTGGACCTGACGCAAAATCCCGATTATCAAAAAGGCCTCGCGCTCGTACAGACAAACGATTGCCTTACCTGCCACACCGTAGCGTCGCCTTCGACGGGACCCGCTTTTGCTGAAATCGCCAAAAAATACCACGAATCCGACGTTTCGACGTTGGCGGACAAAGTCATCGCGGGCGGAAGCGGCGTATGGGGACAAGTGCCGATGACGCCACATCCAACCTTGAGCAAAGCGGACGCGGAACAGATCGTCAAATACATATTGCTCCTCAAAGACCAGGGCGAATAGTTGTAAGTTTTGAGTTATAAGTTTTTTAAGTTTTTCGCCGCTGTTATATTGATTATAAGTGTTCGGAAAACTGTTTTATAGGCCCGCAGAGTCCCCCCTAAAGGGAGACTTCTGCGGAGAAATTGAGTTTTTAAAGGAAATAATTCATAATTCAAATAGCTTTTTTTACGAAAACGAATGACGGACGAACAATACATGCAACTTGCGCTCAAGGAAGCGCAAAAAGCATTTGACGCAGACGAAGTTCCTATTGGAGCACTTGTCGTGCTGCGCGACAAAATCATTGCAAAAGCGCACAACCAAGTCGAACTTTTGCATGATCCGACGGCACATGCCGAAGTATTGGCGATCACCACGGCGTGCAGCCATCTCGGCGCCAAATATCTACCAGATGCAACTTTGTACGTAACGGTAGAACCTTGCCTGATGTGCAGCGGCGCATTGCATTGGAGCAAAATCGGACGCGTCGTTTTCGGTGCCTACGACGAAAAAAACGGCTACCGAAAATACACGGACAAACCTTTTCATCCAAAGACGGAATTGACGGGCGGCATATTGGCAGAACAATGTGCAGAACTTATTAAGTTATTTTTTCGTCAAAAACGACTGTAAACTTCAAGTCCTAATATTTGTTAGTTAACTTTACGGCACGCGCCTGCATCTCGGCAGGCATTAAATTATTTTTTTAACCTTAAATAAAAATCAATAGTTATGGCTTTTACATTACCAGAATTGCCTTATGCTTACAACGCATTGGAACCGCACATAGACGAAGAAACAATGAAAATACATCACGACAAGCACCACCAGGCTTACGTGACAAACCTCAATAACGCTGTCGCTGGCACGCCTGAAGAAAACAAATCTTTGGAAGAAATCGTGGCCGTCGCGGGTACACTTCCAAAACCAGTCCGCAACAACGCGGGCGGTCACTGGAACCACACTTTCTTCTGGGAATTGCTTTCCGCTAACGGTGGCGCACCATCCGGCGCATTGTTGGAAGACATCAACGCGACTTTCGGTTCTTTGGACGCATTGAAAGAACAGCTGAACGCGAAAGCTGCTGGACAGTTCGGATCAGGTTGGGGTTGGTTGATCGTCAACAAAGACGGTAAATTGGAAGTTACTTCTACGCCAAACCAAGACAATCCTTTGATGGACGTGGCTGACGTAAAAGGTACGCCATTGATCGGTATCGACGTGTGGGAACACGCTTACTACCTGAAATACCAGAACAAACGCCCAGATTACCTGAAAGCTATCTGGAACGTTATCAACTGGAACAAAGTAGCGGAACATTACGCAAAAGCAAAAGGCTAGTTTTTAGTTTTTTTGATATGGAAACGGCTCGAAACTTATCTGTTTCGAGCCGTTTTTCGTTTAAACAGAAGACCAAACTATTTAGAATGAAAAACATACTGGGATTAAATCCCTATAAAATGTCATAGAACTTGTTTAGACTTTTATTTTAACAACATAAGTACGTAGTTTTTTGCATGGGGAAGAGAAAAAGAATCACAAAGATTTTTATCTCCGATGAAAATGCTATGATTTGCTTAAAAGAACGTGTTTTTTCCATCTAATTCAATCTATATTCCTATGTATCTATGTAGAGAAAACTTAGTTTAAACAAGCTCATAATATACTTATATAACTATATGAAAATAAACTGTTTATAACAAAAAAAGATATGCCAAACAATTAAGTTTTGTTATATAGACACAAAACCTAACAATCCATTTCCAATACAAAAGCACGCACGGTCGGAAATTATTTCCGACCGTGCGTGCTTTTGTATCACAAAAAACTTTTTGTTTTTGTCTTTTTACTTTTGCCTTACTACGCCACTTTCAAATGGTTGAGTTTACTTTTGTCAAATTTGTTTTTAGCGTATTCCAAGTCAATATGAAGCTTTTTCGTATTGGTTCCCGGCAGTTCAAACATCGCATCCGTCAATATGTTTTCGCAGATGCTACGCAGGCCGCGCGCGCCCAGCTTAAATTCCAACGCTTTGTTGGCAATGAAATCCAACGCATCGTTTTCGATTGTCAACTTGATGCCTTCCAGTTCAAACAAACGCGTAAACTGCTTGACCAAACTATTTTTAGGATCGACCAATATAGAACGCAGCGTCTCTATATCCAAAGGCTCTAAATGTGTCACCACGGGCAAACGTCCCAACAATTCTGGAATCAATCCAAAAGATTTCAAATCCTGTGCGTTGACAAACTGCAACAAGTTTTTCTTCTGGTCTTCTTCCTGCTGTTTGTTGACGTTGAAACCAATAGAATTGGTATTGATACGTCTAGCGATGATTTTGTCAACGCCGTCAAACGCACCACCGCAGATGAAAAGAATATTTTGGGTGTTGATTTTGATCATTTTTTGTTCGGGATGCTTACGTCCACCTTGAGGCGGCACGAGCGCTTCCGTACCTTCGAGCATTTTGAGCAAACCTTGCTGTACGCCTTCGCCACTCACGTCGCGCGTGATGGAAGGGTTGTCGCCTTTGCGGGCAATTTTGTCTATTTCGTCCACGTAGACAATACCGCGTTCTGCCGCTGCCACGTCATAATTGCAGGACTGCAAAAGACGTGTCAGCATACTTTCCACGTCTTCGCCCACATAACCCGCTTCGGTAAACACCGTCGCATCCACGATCGCAAAAGGCACGTTGAGCAGTTTCGCGATACTTTTTGCCAACAAAGTTTTACCCGTTCCCGTTTCGCCGACCATGACGATATTGGACTTTTCGATTTCTACTTCGTTGTCGGTTTTCTTCTGGGTTACACGTTTGTAGTGGTTGTACACCGCGACGGACAATACTTTTTTCGCGTCTTCCTGACCGATGACGTATTGATCCAAGAAAGCCTTTATTTCCGTAGGTTTTCGGATACTCAGTTTAGAACCGTTCGTGGCGCTCGTCACCGTGGAAGTTATTTCCTGAGCGATTATTTCCTGGGCATGCTCCACACAATTTTCGCAGATATGTCCTTCCAGTCCGGCGATCAATATTTTGACCTCATCGCGAGAACGGCCGCAGAAAGAACAGTGTAACTGTGATTGCTTTGCCATATTCTTTTCCTTTGATAAAAAATTTGAGGTGCAAAGATACACCAAAAGCCGGGAGTAAAATACAAAGACTCGTTAAGCATCGCGCAAACGAGTTCAATATATTCTTACTCGTTCTTTCCGTTACGTTCCCTTAATGAAAAAATTGAAGTCCAAATACGACATCCCTATTTCCAACTCCCTGCAATAGACACTTCCAAACTGTCGCTTTTGACTTCCATATCCAACGGAAAAACAATCTTATAAGAATCCATATCGACCGCACAACTACTGATATAACCAGCTGCATCCCACAACTGAATCCGATAGTTTTTTTGTAAAGACTCATCGCAATATGCGGTTTTATATTGAGCGTCGTCGGCATCGGCATTTCGGCTGAAAAAGAGTTACGTGGAAGGCGGCGTGGCTTATATTTCGGTCGGTCGGCAGACGTATATTGTACCGGCGCGGTATTATTTCTGGATTCCGCGGGGAATGGATCACGTATTGAGAATGGGTTATTCGGCGACAACGTTGCGCTCCTTGTATTATTACGCGCACGACGACGACAAAGCTCCTTTTTATGGAAAATTGGGAATTTATCCGACAAGCGAACTGCTGATTCAAATGATCACGTACACGGAACGTTGGGACGGAAAGCACGTTTCTCAAAGACGACGACAATTTTGAATTTTTCATCGCGCTGAAAAACATATTGCCGCAGTTTGACAACCATCCGCTGTCCATCACAATGCCGACGACCAATAACGAACAGATGCAGAAAATCATTCAATATTTGGAAAAAAACATGGGTGAGCAACACACGTTGAAAAGCGTAAGTAGTTATTTCAATCTTAGCGAACGCTCGATGTCGCGACTTTTTCAGAGTTCAATACAACAATTGTTCCTGCAACTGCTCAAGACATTAAGAATGGTCAAAGCAATCGAACTGATCCTAAAAACCAAGAAACCGATCAGCGATATTGCCTACGAAGTCGGCTACCTGACGGTCAGTTCGTTCAGCAATGCTTTTCAGGATTTCACGGGAACGCGGCCTTCCGATTTTCGGAAAAACTAGAACATGCTAAAAACAAAATTGCCTTGTCTGTCCAATATAAAATTGACAGACAAGGCAATACAAAACGCCTCTATTGTGCGCAACTACAATTTTTCCAATATGTGGTCGACAATACCGTATTCCATGGCACCTTTTGCGTCCATCCAATAGTCGCGGTCAAAATCTTTCAATACCTGCTCGACGGATTTGCCGCAGTTTTTGGCAAGGATTTCCGCGCCGAGTTGCTTGGTTTTTTCCATCTGGATCGCCTGGATTTCAATATCGGCAGACGTCGCCTGAAAATAACCGCCAATACTAGGTTGGTGTATCATCACTTCCCCATGTGGGTAGATATATCTTTTGCCCTTTTCACCGGCGCTCAACAAGATAGAACCCATGCTCGCTGCCAGTCCCATACAAATAGTGCTTACCGGAGACTGAATCATCTGAATCGTATCGTAAATAACCATGCCGCTCGTCACGACACCGCCCGGACTATTGATGTAAAACTTGATTTCCTCGCCCGGTTTGTCCGCATCCAAAAGGATCAATTTGGTGACTACTTCCCTAGCGGATTTGTCGTCGACAGGTCCCCACAAATAGACTGCGCGTTTTTCCAGAAACAGTTTTTCCATTTTTTTTGCCAAAAACGGACTCATGTCTTCTTTAGGCGTATCGTTTTGTTTAGGTTCGTCTTCTTCCTCGTCGTCGTTCATCAAAAACGGAGACTTATATTGTAAACTCATATTGCTAATTTGAAAATTTGGTAATTTGATGATTTGAAAATGATAGGCAAATCATCATTCATAATTCAAAAACCACTAACTATTTCTTCGCTTTTCTTGGATTCGTCACCAATACTTCGTCCACCAAACCGTAGGCTTTTGCTTCGTCGGCCGTCATCCAAAAATCACGGTCTCTGTCCAACGCGACTTGTTCGGGCGTTTTGTCACAGTTCTGCGCGATGATTTCATCCAGCTCGTTTTTGATCTTGCGGATTTCTTTTGCCGTGATCGCAATGTCCGAAGCCTGTCCGCCAATAGCGCCGCTTGGTTGGTGGATCATGATACGGCTATGTTTCAACGCACTTCTTTTACCTTTGATACCTGAACTCATCAATACTGCGCCCATGCTTGCCGCCATGCCCGTACAGATCGTTGCCACATCCGGGCTTACAAACTGCATCGTATCGTAAATACCCAAACCCGCGTACACGCTTCCGCCCGGGCTGTTGATATACATCTGAATGTCGCGCGTGCGGTCTACGCTGTCCAGAAACAGCAACTGCGCCGTCACGATATTGGCAACGTAATCGTTGATGCCTTCGCCCAAAAAGATGATACGATCCATCATCAAACGGCTAAATACGTCCATGCTCGCTACGTTCAACGGACGCTCTTCGATGATATACGGCGTAAGATTGGTAAACGATTGACCATAATTATGTAAGGTAGCCCCGCTTATTCTCCGATCTTTTATAGCAAATTTTTCAAATTCCTTTCCTAAATCCATATTGTACATTTTATGGGGTTGAAGATATGATTTTTTGTTATCGGAAATTTTTATTTCAAATATTGTGCAACGTATTCAAACTGACCTTTTGGCAGAAAACAGTATCAATACCAATGACAAAATTGATTTGGCAATTTGATGATTTGGCAATTTGGGAATTAATAAAGACAAAAACCTGCAAGACTTTGAAATCTTGCAGGTTCTACGGAATTTATTTTCCAAAAATCATAAATCCCAAATCAAACCATCCATTATTTCGCCTGCAGATTGACATGATCACCCGAAAGTCCCGTCACTTTGTACGAAACATACGACGCCTCGTTATTGTCCGCAATCGGAACAGTCACGCTATTGCCGGTCGTTATATTGGGCGCAATGATGCTGCTTTTTTTGATAATATTTCCATTCGCGTCAAAATACATCACGTTGATGTGGACTTTTGCCAGATTGCGGTTGTTGATATTGTGAACGACCAATTTGACACCAGAAACACCGTTTGTCTGCGTTTTGGGCTGCACGACACCAACTTTGACATATTTGCCAATATCTTCCGTCGTACGTATTTTGTTGACCTTGTTTTCCTTTGCCGTATCGTTCTTGGCAGCCACCGTTTTCGGCTTTTCTGGAGCCGCAGCCGGTTCGTCAGCAACGGGATTTTCGGTTAAGGAGGACTCCAAGGCCCTTCTGATGCTGTCTGCTTTTGCCCTTTCTCTTGCTGCCAATTTCACTTTTGCGGCTTCCACTCTTTTAATGGAATCCTGCACACGCTTTGCTGCTGTCCGCTGCGCAAGCCCCAGCGTATCGTCGTGCATCGCGATGGACTTACTATTGAAAAATCCATTGTTATTGGGATTGTCTTCCGAAAGTTCCGCTTCACTTTTATGCAAGCTGTCGACACCATGTGCCGTTTCAATACCGTTTTGCGGAGCGTTTTGATCCTTGTACCATTTGTACCCAAAAAATCCGATCGCCACTAAAAACAGTAATCCAGCCAATATAAAAGCACCCGAATTGTTAGGCGCTGTACTGTCTTCGTTCGTCGGAATCTCACTGTCTGAGTCAACATCTACAAACGGTTCGGATATATTGGACTGTGCAGACAGTTCTGGTTCCAAGGGAAAAGTAGTATCATCCTGAACAGGTTCCGTTTTTTTGTAGAAAGGTGTGGATTCGACAGGAACAGTCTTGCCCGCTGCTTTCTCGGTCAATTCCGGCTCCAATGGAAAACTGTCGTCTTCCACAGGTCTCTTCCGACCGAAGGGAATTTCCTGAAAAGGCATAACATCGTCTTCTTTCGAATCTTCCTGCGGAGATCGCCTAGGAGCATCTTTCGGAGCAGGCGGCTGCTCTTCAATACGCGGAACGGCGGAGGATTTCGCTTCCTCTTCCGTGATTTCGACCATACGATGATCGGCAGTAAGACGATATCTTTTTTTAGGTTTTGCCGTAAACGAATCCTGCCCTCGCGGTGTTGGTTCGCCTGTATTGACGCGATTTTCCATCAACGCCAATAGCCCCGGCACTTCGTCCGCAAACCGCCAGGCAGCACTTTTCCCGTCGACCCAGATCAGGTCTGACGATCGCAGCCCCAGCTTTTTTATTTCGTCTAAAGAAAACGGCCCCAACTCCTTATTATCTCGTAATACACGGTAAAAATTCATGGTCAACAAACCTATTTGGAATCAAAAATAAAAAAATAAAGGGCTTTTACTAAAAAAAATGGCATTTACCTTCCATTAAAATTAAAAAAATAAGCACTTAACTGTTAAATTGCAACCGATAAATGCAAAGAACAGGCGTTTCTAGCTGTTAAAACGGTATCTTTGAAGCCCTTGCTGTTTTTTATGCATTGGATTTACTAGACTTATAATTATTCATGGACGAACACATACTACCGCAGGAAACAGGCGACCACGATCGCCTCATTCAGGTCAATATTGAGGAGGAAATGAAAACCGCGTACATCGACTATTCGATGAGCGTTATCGTAGGACGTGCATTACCTGATATTCGCGACGGCTTCAAACCCGTACACCGAAGGGTTTTGTACGGAATGAACGAACTGGGCAACAACAGCAACAAGCCTACCAAGAAATCGGCCCGTATTGTCGGTGAAGTTATGGGTAAATTTCACCCGCATGGTGATGCATCTATCTATGATACATTGGTACGTTTGGCCCAGCCTTTTACCATGCGCTACCCACTCGTGGAAGGTCAGGGTAACATGGGTACCCAGGATGGTGACCCACCAGCTGCGATGCGTTACACAGAGGTGCGCCTGGACAAAAAAGCCGAATCCATGTTGGACGATATCGACAAAGAAACCGTCGATTTCCAAAACAACTTCGACGACTCTTTGCTGGAACCAACGGTTTTGCCTACACGTATCCCCCAACTATTGGTCAATGGCTCCAGCGGTATTGCCGTAGGTATGGCCACCAATATGATGCCGCATAACTTGACAGAAGCCATCGAAGGATGTATTGCCTATATTGACAATAAAGATATCACCGTGGAAGAATTGATGGATTATGTCAAAGCACCCGACTTCCCAACCGGTGGTATCATTTTCGGAATGGAAGGCGTGCGCCAAGGCATGTTGACCGGTAGAGGCCGCGTCGTTGTCCGCGGTAAATACCATATTGAAACCAAAGATTCCGGCCGCGAAAAAATCATCATCACCGAAGTTCCATACCAGGTAAGCCTGGATGGTTTGACGGACAAAATCGGCCAGTTGGCCAATGACAAAGTCGTCGAAGGCATCGCCTACGTCAACAACGAAAGTAGCCAACGCGACGGAACGCGTATCGTCGTCGACTTGAAAAAAGACGCTGTTGCCGAAGTCGTCATCAACAAATTATTCAAATATTCCGAACTGCAAACCAGTTTCGGGATCAACAATATTGCGATTTCCAAAGGACGTCCCAAACAGCTCAACCTGAGAGATCTCATCAGCGAGTTTGTGGAATTCCGCATGGACGTCGTGACACGCCGTACCCAATATGAACTGCGCAAAGCAAAAGAACGCGCGCACATATTGGAAGGCTACATGAAAGTCATCGGAACGCAGCCCGATCTGGATCGCGCCATCCGCATCATACGCGAAAGCGCAACGCCGGACGAAGCGCGTACGGGCTTGATGGAAGCATTCGAACTTTCCGAAATCCAGGCTCGTGCCATATTGGAACTTCGTCTGCGCACGTTGACAGGTCTTGAAATTGACAAGATCAGAAGTGAATACGAAGAATTACTCAAGGTTATCAACCATTTGGAAGAATTGTTGGAAAACGAAGCAATGCGCTACGACTTGATCAAAACCGAATTGCAGGAGATCAAAGACAAATTTGGCGACGAACGCCGTTCTTCTATCCAATATTTGGCGGACGAAATCAGTATTGAAGACTTGATCGAAAAAGAAGATGTCATCATTACTATTTCCAACCTTGGCTACATCAAACGTACTTCCGCAACCGAATACCGCTCGCAAAGCCGCGGCGGAAAAGGCAGCAAAGGCGTTAAGACAAGACAGGAAGATTTTGTCGTACATTTATTCGTAGCGTCTACACACGACACGATGATGTTCTTTACCGAACAAGGAAGATGCTATTGGCTGAAAGTGTACGAAATCTCCGAAGGCGACAAAACCAGCAAAGGACGCGTATTGCAAAACCTGATGCAGATCCCTTCCGACGACAAAGTCCGCGCGATCATCAACGTCAAAGATTTGAAAGACAGAGAATTTGTCGAAAGCCACAATATCGTTCTTTGTACAAAAAAAGGGATCATCAAGAAAACGTCTTTGGCTGATTTCAGTCGTCCACGCGCCAACGGTGTCAACGCCATCACGATTGTGGAAGGCGACCAACTATTGGAAGCACGCATCACCAACGGCAGCAACGAAATCATGTTGGCCGTCAAGAGCGGTCGCGCGATCCGTTTCCCAGAAGAAAAAGTTCGCGTAACAGGTCGCGGTGCAATCGGCGTTACCGGTATTGAAGTCGACGACGAGCACGACGAAGTGATTGGCATGATATGTGTGAACAAGGAAGATACAGAGAAAACCGTATTGGTTATCAGTGAAAAAGGCTACGGCAAACGTACCCGCATCACGGACGACAACGGTGAAGATGTCTACCGTATTACTAACCGTGGTGGTAAAGGCGTCAAAACAATCAACGTTACCGAAAAAACAGGAAGCCTCATCGGCATCCTCGACGTAACGGAAAAAGAAGATCTTATCGTAACTTGCAAATCGGGTATCACGCTCCGTACTGCGGTTGCCAATATCAAAGAGGCAGGAAGAAATACGCAGGGTGTCATCGTCATCCGACTGGACGATGAAGACGCTATCGCGGCAATTTCCAAAATCGAAGAAAAAGAAGAGCCAGAAGAAGTAACAACCGACGGGGAAACTTTATCCGAAACAACTGATTCCAATCCCAAAAACAACATGGAAAACAGCGAATCCAGTGAAGATAATCTCGAACCAGAAAAATAAACTTTAAACAAAACGAAAGAACCTTTATTATGAAAAGAAGATTTATTGTACCAGTTCTTTTATTGTCTTTGGTAGGCGTAGCAAACGCACAGAAGTATGACAAACAAAAGATGAGCGACTTATTGGTAGCAAAAAAATTCGAAGAAGCGAAAACAGAGTTGGATAAAATCCTGGCTAATCCGGAAGAAGCAAGCAAACCCGAAATCCTGACGTTGAAAACCAGAATCTACGGCGAAATCATCAACGACGCGACACTAGCTGCTAAATATCCTGACGCAGCCGACCAAGCCTACAGTTCTTTCGTGGACTTCATCAAAGCAGTTCCTGATACAGCAGCGGAAATGAAGGTTTTGAAAGATCCTTATATTGGCGGCTTGAACGGTGCCAGCAACTTGTATGCATTTGAATTCAACGCAGGTAAAGACGCCTTCAACGCTAAAAATTTCCCAGCAGCGTTCGCAGGATTTTCAAGAGCTCAGAAATTAGGAACTTTCTTCTCTGAAAACGGACTTTTGTCTGGCGGTAAAAGAGACGGTATTGATACGTTGACAACATTGTACTCTGGTTTCGCGGCACAGAACATGTCTACCGACAAACCTGAATACAAAGACACAGCAGCAGCTTACTACAAAATCATCGTTGATCACAATATTACGACTCCGGAAGCGGAAAACGCGTACAAATATTTGGCGTTCTATTACTACAACCAAAAAAACACGGAAGCCTTGTCTTCATTGTTGGCGGTAGCAAAAGAGAAATATCCTGATGGAAAAGATGACTGGGATCAATATGGTGCATCTTTGATTACTACGGGTGCGACGCCAGCGCAGCTGGTTGACAAATTCAACGCAGCGACAACTTTGAACGAAACAGAATTGCAGACTTACGCATCTGCGTTTGGTAAAGAAAAAGCAAACGCTACCGATACGGCACTAAAAGCTAAATTGGAAGATGCAGAAATCGCAGCTTACGAAAAATTGTTTGCAGCTAATGCAAATCCATTGTATGCTTACAACGTCGGCAACTTGACTTATTCCAAATTTGATGCATTGGAAGAACAATTCCGTGCAGCAACAGGTCAGACAGCTGCTTTGAAAGCTAAAAGAGCCGATATCGAAGCTGTTCAACAGAAAACTTCCGACGACGCAGCAGAATGGTTTACAAAAGCTTACGATGCTTTGAAAGCTAAAACCGACCAAACAAAACAAGAAGCTTCTGTCTACAAAGCGACAACAGCGCAGCTTTCCAATATCTATGCTTGGAAAGTCGACAAAGCGCGTGGTAAAGACACACAGGCTTACGATAAATACGATGCATTGTACAAACAATTCGATGCGGAATACACTAAATTGAATGCGGCAGGAGCAGCTACACCTGCAAAATAATTTACATTATTCGTACACAAAAAATCCCGCGGTGAACGTTCACCGCGGGATTTTTTTGTTGTGTTTTATCAAACATTCAATATAAAAAACATGTCTTTCTCCTTGAACCTTCGTTTCGAGCGGAGCGAGAAATCTCCGACTCACCCCATGGTTCCCGTGCAGACACGAACCACGGACATCAATATCCCTAGCCTCTAATTCGCCGCGCTGTTGAGCACATTAGCATAAAGATGTTCATACAACGGAACAATATTGCTCACGTCAAAATCCTGCGCTTGTTTGAACGCGTTATCACGGAATTGCTGCAAGGTATTTTCGTCCTTCAATATATCGTAAGCATATTGCGCACCGGCTTCCACATCGCCAATGTCAAACATATAGCCCGTTTTGCCCGGAATATTGATTTCAGGCAAACCGCCCGCATTGGAACTCAATACCGGTACGTGCGCAGCCATCGCTTCCAATGCAGCCAAACCAAAGCTTTCGTAAGCGGACGGCAATATAAACAAGTCGGAAACGGCCATGATTTCCTCGATTTGCTCCTGTTTTCCCAAAAAGCGAATACCGTCACAAACGCCGAGTTCACGCGCAAGATTTTCGCAACCTTGTCTTTCTGGACCGTCGCCCACCATCAGCAGTTTTGCGGGTATCTTTTGGCGAAGTTTTGCGTAAATACGAATAACGTCTTCTACCCTTTTGACCGGACGGAAATTGGACGCATGCACCAATATACGTTCGCCGTTGGGTGCGATTACTTTTCGGAAAGCATCAACAGGGCGTTTGTCAAAACGCTCCACGTCCACGAAATTGTAGATTACATTGATGTCTTTTTCTATTGGAAAAAACTTGATTGTTTCGTCTTTCAGATTATTGGAGACCGCCGTAATCGCGTCGCTTTCGTTCAACGAATACGTCACGACAGGTTCGTATGTTTTGTCTTTTCCGACCAGCGTAATGTCCGTTCCGTGCAAAGTCGTGATAAACGGAACGTAACGTCCCAATGTTTTTTTGGCAATCTGTTGCGCCATATACGCAGCCGAGGCGTGCGGAATCGCATAATGCACGTGCATCACATCCAAATCGTGATTTTTGATCACGTCAACCAAAGTGCTCGCCAACGCCAGCTCATACGGCGGAAATTCAAACAAAGGATAATCCGGAACCGGAACTTCGTGATAAATTATATTGGCACTAAAAAGATTGAGCCTTACCGGTTGTCGGTACGTGATAAAATGAATCTCGTGGCCTTTCATGGCCAACGCTTTTCCCAATTCTGTCGCCAATACGCCGCTTCCGCCAAATGTCGGGTAACAAACTATTCCTATACGCATGCCATTCAATTAAAAGTAAAAAGGTTGAAGTAAAAAAGCCCAACACCTATTGGCATTCAGCTTTTTATATTGAATCTATCCCGGTTGTTTCACAAATTCGACGATCGCTTTTTCCGCTTCCGCACAGGCGTTGTCCAAGTCGTCGTTCAATATGATTTTGTCAAAAGAATCCTTCAGCGAGATTTCGTAAGACGCTTTGTTCATACGTGTGCGGATTTTTTCCTCGGCTTCCGTACCACGGCTTCTCAGTCGTTGTTCCAATACATCGACGGAAGGCGGCTCGACAAAAATAGACAACGTATTGTTCGGATATTCCTGCTGAATATGTATCGCACCCTTCACGTCAATATCCAGCAAAGGCGTTTTCCCCTCCGACCAGATACGTTCGATTTCGGAACGCAACGTCCCATAATAATTGTCTTTGTACACCATTTCCCATTCCAGAAATTCGTCGTCCTTGACTTTCTGACGAAAATCTTCCGGTGTCAAAAAATAGTAGTGCACACCTTCGATTTCGCCTCTTCTTTTTTCGCGCGTTGCCGCCGAAACAGAAAATGCCAACCATTCGTTGTTTTCCAAAAGATAATAAGCGATGGACGACTTGCCCGCACCGGACGGCGCCGTCAATATGATAATTTTACCTGTTGCCATAAATTCCGATTTGAAAATTTGAAAATTTGAAAATGAACAGAAGTCTCAAAGACCACACGACCGAAAGTCGGAAATTGGACATTCAAAATACAGACGACCGACGACCGACTACTGACCACTAAATTCTCACCGTTCACCACTCCTATCTCATCCATTTCACTTTTTCGGTCAAAGGCACTTTTCGCGTTCCTTCTTTTACCGAATCAGAATATCCCAAATAAATCTGTCCGAGCACCTGATCGTCGGGACCAAGCTCCAAAAACTCCTTGAACGCCGGCTTAAGCGTAACGCCGCCCGTACTCCAAAGCGCCGCAAGACCAGCTTCGGAAGCACCCAACAAAAGATTTTCCACGGCGCAAGCGGTTGCACAAACCTCTTCCAGCGCCGGGATATTGGGATTGTTGCCACGTTTCATGTAAGCGACGATATTATGCGAAACCTTTTCGCAGTTCGTACGAATATTTTGATAAGTTACTTCCTTGAAATTTTCCGCAGGTGTATTGGCTTTGTACAAATCCGCCTGTTGCTGAGCAAACTGCTGCAAAGCTTCACCCGAATAAACAATGAAACGCCAAGGTTCCGTCATCGCGTGCGTAGGAGCCCAATCCGCCAATTCCAGCAACTGCTGTATCAGCTCGTCCGGAATCCGCGTTCCGTTCATCAATGCGGTCTTTGTGCTTCTTCTCGATTGGATGCATTCCACGATAGCATTCAGATTTTTCATGGGGCAAACCTACATTAATTAAGTAAAAAAGTAAAAGTAAAAAACGAACATAGAGTGCTCTTTTTCTCCAGAATCCCTGCTTTTCCTTCAAAAAATAACCAAAAGAAAACATACCTGCGGCCACATTAAACCACTCCGTATCAATATGGTCTATACCTTCGCAAAACGTTAACATATTATTACGCACACATTTATTACATGCAAAAAACACGCATTTTCCTGCTGCTCCTGTTGTCACTAACTCAGCAAATTGTTTTCGGTCAAAATGAAGAAAGACCGCTCGACCAGACCAAACAATATGAACTCTTTAACCGAATATTGAACGACAGCCAGCGTTTCAACCTCCATTTTCAGGTAACGTACATCAACCAGATCAAACCCAAAATGCGGGCGCGGTACAGCGATTCGCTCAGTCTGAATCCTTTAAAAGAAAACCAAAACTCGCTCACTTCCACTCTGTTTCTAGGCGCGAGATTGTGGAAAGGCGGCTATGTTTTCGTCAATCCGGAAATTGCGGCTGGTAGCGGGCTTTCTGGTGCGCAAGGTATGGGCGGCTCGTCCAACGGCGAAACTTTTCGTGTGGGCAACCCTGCACCGACATTGTATTTGGCAAGGGCCTATTTCGAACAGACATTTCCATTAAGTTCCAGAACGGAAACGCAGATCGACGACGAAAACCAATTGCAAATGCAGGTTCCGGACGATTACCTAAAGCTCACCGTCGGTAAATTTTCGTTGGCGGACATGTTTGACAACAATGACTTGAGCAATACGCCGAGGACGCAGTTTATGAACTGGTCTTTGATGAACAACGGCACTTGGGATTTTGCGGCCAACGTGCGCGGCTACACATATATTGCCGCTGCGGAACTGGACTATGGTTTCCTCAACTATAAATTGGCTATTGCCAACCTTCCAAAAGTTGCCAACGGCGCGGATCTCAATACGCATATCAACCAAGAGCTGGCGCTAAATGCACAAGTAACGGCGTCTTACAATATCAACAGACTTCCCGGCCACGCAAGCGTTTTGTATTTCAACAACAAGGCTGACATGGGAAACTATAACGAAGCGTTGCAAAATGCGCAAACATCCAATACAACGCCCGACGTCATTGCAACTAGACAGAGAGGTCGGCACAAATATGGTTTTGGGTTAAATTTCGACCAGGAATTTCCCAAAGATTTTGGCGTATTTGGGCGTTTTGGTTGGAACGACGGCAAAAACGAAACCTGGAATTTTACGGAAATTGACAGAACGGCGAGTTTGGGCGTCAATATAAACGGAACTTCTTGGCATCGCAAACACGATGTTTTCGGTTTGGCTATTGCCGCAAACGGATTGTCCAAATCGCATCGCAATTATTTGGCTGCCGGCGGTTACGGTTTTGTATTGGGCGACGGCAAACTAAACTATAGTGCAGAACAAATCCTAGAAGTTTTTTATAATATCAAACCTACCAATAAACCATTTTGGGTTACGGGAGACTATCAATTAGCATTAAATCCCGGCTATAACAAAGACCGCGGCCCTGCCAATATATTTTCGGTGAGAATACACACGGAATTTTAAAAGTAAAAGATAAAATTAAAAAACGGGGAAGACTATAATATAGTTTTCCCCGTTTTATTGTTTCATAATCTGCGAATCTGTAGCAAAAAATTATTTCAATTTATTTTAGGCACCTTATTTAAATAACCTATCTTCACACCCAATCAAAACAACACTATTATGAAATGCTTACGATTATTAGCAATCGTACTAACGCTATGTATTGGAACATTGCGCGCGCAAGACAAAGGAGATATTGAACTAGGCATTAATGGCGGCGTCAATATTGCAGGAATTATTGATAACATATTTAGTTCGGACACAAGGACGAGCTTCAATATCGGTGCCACCGGCGATTTTTATTTTTCGGACAGATGGAGTCTGAAAACCAAAATCATTTACGATCAAAAAGGCTACAAAACCGGCTACCTTATCTACAACGGAAAAACAATCATCGAGCAATCCACTTATAACCTAAACTATATAACCGTTCCCGTCATGGCGAATTGGCATTTTGGAAAAAAGAGAAACTGGTATTTACATTTTGGACCCTATATTGGCGTATTGACCGATACCAAAAGCACTAGTGTAAAATCTGACTTCAATAGTCTTGATGCAGGCATTGCACTAGGTATTGGCGTCAAAATTCCCCTATCGGAAAAATGCAAACTGTTCCTAGAATATGACGAACAAGGCAGCCTTACCAATATATACAAAGGCGAGCACAATTCCAGCACTCGCAATCTGCGCATAGGATTCAATGCTGGCATATGTTTTCCTATTAAGTAAAAAGGTAAAAGTAAAAATTAAAAAACCGCGAAGACTATAGTATAGTTTTCGCGGTTTTTGCATCCGCAGAGTCTCCTTCGGGAGACTTCTGCAGTGAATTGAATTAATATTAATCGAATAAAATTTTTAAACTAAACATAGCTTCAAATACTCATCACCCATCGCTCACAACTCGTCGTTGGCTTAACTATTCCACGACCGGACGCAGCCATTTTTCCGCCGTGTCGTCGTCCCAGTTTTTACGTTTTTTATAGTCTTCAGCTTGGTCGGGCATGATTTTTCCGACACCGAAATATTGACTTTTCGGATGACTGAAATACCAACCGCAAACGCTCGCCGCAGGATACATCGCCAACGATTCGGTCAGGTCAATACCGATTGTTTCTGTTACGTTCAACATATCGAAAAGCTTATATTTTTCGGTATGTTCGGGACATGCAGGATAGCCCGGCGCAGGACGAATACCTTGATATTTTTCTTTAATTAATTCATCGTTATTCAAAGTTTCATTATCAATATAGCCCCAATATTCTGTACGGACTTTTTTGTGCAAAAGCTCGGCAAACGCTTCTACAAAACGGTCACACAAAGCCTGCAACATGATTTTGTTATAGTCGTCGAACTCCTTAATGAAACGTTCAATATGTTTTTCGATGCCTTTTATAGTCACGGCAAACGCGCCAATATAGTCGTCTTTTTCAGGGCAAATAAAATCAGCCAAAGATATATTGGGCTGTCCCGGAGCCTTTTTAATTTGTTGGCGCATAAATTCAAGATGAACCGGAACACCTTTGTTATCAACGGTTACCGTATCTGGTGCCGTTCTTTTTGCCGGCCAAAATCCTATAGTACCTTCCGCAGAAACCCATTTTTCCGCAATGACCTTATCCAAAAGCGCATTGGCGTCATTGTATACTTTAGTCGCTTCCGTTCCCACGATTTCATCCGAAAGAATTTCCGGAAAATTACCGTGCAGTTCCCACGCTATAAAAAATGGTTTCCAGTCAATATATTCGCGTATTTCGGACAAGTCATATTCGTGAAAAACCTTATCCTCATTGCGTTTGGGTACATACGGCTCAAAATTTTCCCAATCTATATTGACAGGATTTTTCACGGCATCCGCGTACGGTAGATAGTTTTTAACTGGTTTTTTATTATCAAAATTGATTTTAAGTTTAGTGTATTCTTCCTTGATTTGTGCGAGAAACGGCGCTTTCAATTGTGGATTTAATAGTTGACTCACAACGCCTACACTTTTGGATGCATCCAATACATGTATGACACCTTGATCGTATTGCGGTGCAATTTTTACGGCCGTGTGCATCCTAGAAGTCGTCGCGCCGCCAATCATCAAAGGCAAATCCATCTTGCGCTTCTTCATTTCTGCGGCGACATTTACCATCTCATCCAAAGACGGCGTAATAAGACCGCTAAGTCCGATCACATCTACTTTTTCCTTAATAGCCGTATCCAAAATCTTTTCCGCCGGAACCATTACACCCAGATCGACTATATCATAACCGTTACAACCCAATACGACACCGACTATATTTTTGCCAATATCGTGTACGTCGCCTTTTACCGTCGCCATCAATATTTTGGGAACGGAACTGCCCAACGCTATTGGATTTTTCTTCTTTTCCTCCTCAATAAAAGGCGTCAGATAGGCAACACTTTTTTTCATGACGCGCGCACTTTTCACGACCTGTGGCAAAAACATTTTACCTGCACCGAAAAGATCGCCGACGATATTCATACCATCCATCAACGGCCCTTCGATCACGTCCAAAGGTTTAGGATAAAATTGGCGTGCCTCCTCACTATCTTCGTCAATATAGTCCGTAATACCGTTGACCAGTGCATGCGCCAAACGCTCTGCCACAGAGAGTTTGCGCCAACCGTCGTCTTTTTTGATTTCCTTCCCGGCAGACTTAACCGTTTCCGCAAAAGTGATCAATAGATCCGTCGCTTCATTGTCATCGTTGTTCCTATTGAGGATAACGTCTTCGCATAGTTCTCGTAGTTTAGGTTCGATTTGATCATAAACGACGAGCTGTCCCGCGTTCACAATTCCCATGTCCATGCCGACTTTAACCGCATAGTATAGGAAAATACTGTGCATTGCCTCACGCACCGTTTCATTTCCCCTAAAAGAAAAAGAAAGGTTGCTCACACCGCCACTGATTTTTACCAAAGGATAACGCTCCTTGATAATTCTAGTTGCTTCGATAAAATCAACGCCGTAGTTGTTGTGTTCGGTCATCCCCGTCGCAATCGCGAAAACGTTGAGGTCAAAAATGATATCCTCAGGATTATAGCCAACTTCGTCGACCAATATATGATAGGCGCGTTCGCAGACTTCAATACGTCTTTCCAACGTGTCGGCTTGTCCTTTTTCGTCAAAAGCCATGACCACAACCGCCGCTCCGAAAGCCTGGCAAATACGCGCATGATGGACAAATTTTTCCACGCCTTCCTTCATGGATATGGAGTTGACTATACATTTTCCCTGTACGCATTTCAGTCCCGCTTCGATGATTTCAAATTTAGAAGAGTCAATCATGACGGGGATTTTAGCAATATCGGGTTCCGCCTGCAACAAGTTGAGGTAAGTCACCATTGCCTTTTCGCCATCCAAAAGCGAATCATCCATATTGACATCGATGACTTGCGCGCCGCTTTCGACCTGTTGCCTTGCGACGCTCAGCGCCGCCTCATAATTTTCCTCACGGATCAGGCGCGCAAATTTTTTGGAACCAGTAACGTTGGTTCTTTCTCCTATATTGACAAAGTTTGTTTCGGGCCTTACTACTAAAGGTTCCAAACCCGACAAACGTAAATATGGTTTTATAGTATTCATTTTTTTAACGCTAAAAGCGTAAAGCTAAAAGCAGAAAGCAAAAGTGAAAAGCTTTACACTTTATGCTTTGAACTGAAGGCTTTACAACATATTTTTCAAAATTGGCGACCAACACCGTTTTATAGTATTTATTTTTTTGAAAAGCTGAATGCATAAAGCAAAAGGTGAAAAAGCTTTACGCTTTATGCTTCGAGCTTTCAGCTTTACAATGCATTTTCCAAAATTGGCAACGGGCGCGGTTTTATAGTCCTAACACTGTCGGCAATATGCTTGATGTGATCCGGCGTCGTACCGCAACAACCGCCGACTATATTGACAAAACCTTCTTTCGCCCAATCCTCAATAAAATGCGCCGTTTCGTGCGGCTGCTCGTCGTATTCGCCCATCGCATTAGGCAAACCCGCATTGGGATACGCCGATACAAAACAAGAAGCGATCTGACTCAGTTCCTGAATATGCGGACGCATCTCGGCGGCACCAAGAGCACAGTTGAGCCCAATACTCAACGGTTTGGCGTGCATCACCGAAATATAAAAAGCCTCCAAAGTCTGTCCGCTCAGCGTACGCCCGCTCGCGTCGGTAATCGTTCCGCTAATCATGATCGGCAACTCAGGTACACCTTTATCGTAAAAATATTTTTTGATAGCGTAGATCGCCGCTTTACTATTGAGCGTGTCAAAAATCGTTTCGACCAATAGGATGTCGACGCCGCCTTCGACCAAACTGTGGATCTGTTCATAATACGCATTGGCAACTTCGTCAAAAGTCACCGCGCGAAAACCTGGATCGTTCACGTCGGGCGACAAAGACAACGTTTTGTTAGTTGGCCCAATCGCACCGGCGACATATTTGCCTTCTTTGTGTTCGGGATGTTTTTGGTAAAATTGTTCGATTGCTTTTCGGGCACATCGAGCAGATTCATAGTTGATTTCATGCACGAGACTTTCCATTTTATAGTCGCCCTGCGCAATATAGGTTCCGCTGAAAGTATTGGTTTCAATAATGTCCGCGCCCGCTTCGAGGTATTTTAAATGAATAGCCTGAATGATTTCGGGTTGCGTAATACTCAATATATCGTTGTTTCCTTTTATAGGAAATTCCCAATCCTTAAACCTATCGCCGCGATAATCTTCCTCGGTCAGACGGTATTGCTGGATCATGGTTCCCATCGCGCCGTCAATAACCAAAATCTTGTCCTGCAATGATTCTCGTAAAGTCTTCATAACAATATTCCTTCTTGTTTAAATAGGGAAATGGACTTTGGCAAAACGTACGGGAAATTGTTTGGATGGATTTTCCGGCGCTTGTTCGTTCATTTCCATTGTAGGGCGAAACAATAAACAAATCCGCCTATGTCGAGCAAATTTACGAAGAAATATCTAGTGCCGACGTATTTCGCTCGCTTATACTTAGTCAAACAAATCCAGATTTTATAATTTAGCTTAAGCCACCTCCACTTTTTTTCTTGACAAAAAAAGTGGCAAAAAATTACGAATGTCATAATATATTTTCAATGGTATCCGTAAGTGCTTCGCAATTCAAGTCTTTGGTTACTTTTCATCAAGGGAAAGTAACGGAAAATCTAAAATTGAAACTTATTATTAAATGGAATCATAATAGCTACACCGGCAAATCCAATATCCGCCGAATCGCGACCGAAGCGCACACCGCGCCAAATATCGCCGGCATGTAGGACATCGTGCCGTAAGCAGATTTTTTGTAGTTGGAACCGTCCGTCATCACGAGCGATTCCTGCATCGGACGTTCTTTGGAAAAAACAGTTTGAAAACCTTTGTAAATACCTTTTTTCTTGAGCATTTTGCGTACTTGCTGAGCAAAAGGACAGTTGTATGTTTTAGAAATATCGGCAATCGCAACCTGCGTCGGATCAATACGCCCGCCCGCGCCCATGCTGCTGACTATTGGGATCTGCGACTGCATTGCCAGTTCGAGAAAAGTAATTTTCGGCGTTACACTATCAATAGCGTCGACTATAAAATCAAACTTATTGCTGAACAAAATTTCGTTTACTTTTTCGGGAACGATAAACGCATCAAACGTATGCAACGTGATTTCAGGATTGATCGCCTTGATCCGTTCCGCCATCAGTTCCACTTTTTTCAGTCCGTGCGTCGTCGCCAATGCCGGCAATTGTCGGTTTCGGTTGGAAGGATCGACAATATCGCCGTCGACAATCGTCATCGTCCCCACGCCGTTGCGCGCCAAAAATTCCGCCGCAAACGAACCTACACCGCCCAAACCGACTACCAAAACATGTACTTCACTCAATCGCTGCAAACCTTCTCTGCCAACGATCAGCTCTGTTCTGGACAACCAAGAAAAATCTGTCATTCCCATCCGAAAATCTGTTTTACGTTTTGTTCAAGCTGCAAGGTAATTTTTTCCAGAGACATATTTTTCAGTCGGGCAGCTTCCGCGTATATAGTCGCAATCGGAATATCCGCTTCGTCGGTTTCCAAGAGCAATTGTGTATTGGGAACAGAAAGCAAAGTTTTTCGCGCAACGCTTTTTTCCTTTAGCAAAGCAGCTCCGAAAGACAAAAAATAGCCACAGTCCAAAAAAGGTTGAAGCTTTTCTAGTTTGTTATTGACACCGTGAATAATGACGGAAACTTTTGTATTTTTCAGTAATTGTATAGTCTGTTCAAAAGCTTGTACACAATGAACTATTAAAGGTTTTTGCAAACGATTTGCCAATTCAATATGCCGAGCAAAAATCTCTTTTTGACAATCCATATTGGCGTGCAGTTTGTCTAGTCCGCATTCTCCAATAGCGACTATATTTTTTTGCGAAGCATATTGGAATATAACATTCCATTCGTCTTTTGAAAAATCAGTTTCCGCAACGCGCCAAGGATGTGTTCCTATTGAATAAAAAACGTTTTCTTCGAAAACCATATTAGACTTATAGTTTATGACCGAAACGATATTGGACGCTTTGGGCAAATGATAGGTATGAACGTCGTAAAACATATTGGCAAGTTAAACAAACAATTATTTCTAAAACGACAAATAAAAACGTTTGCTTCACGTCAGTGCTTCTATATCTGCAATGTTGTCGTATATTCATTTTTTCAAATCCATATTAATGAAACCTGTTGTCTTTTTTGCCACTATATTTTTATGGTTGTCCAATATACAGGCACAACCTTTTACGACACCTAAAATCGAAACAGGTGTTTCGCACGACTTGGCCATATACCGCAAACAACATATCGAAAATATTCAATATAAGTTAGCTTTTTCTATTCCAGAAAATAAATCCGGCAATATCGATGGAACGGAAACTATACTATTTGACTATAAAAAATCCGAGAAAAGTTCTTTGCAGATTGATTTCAAAGCAGACACTCACGCGATACAATCTATTCTAGTCAATAAACATTCCGTCCCGTCCAATATCGAAAAGGAACACATTGTCATCAACAATAACCTATTAAAATCTGGCTCCAACCAAATCGACATTATATTCACCGCCGGAAACGCTGCGTTAAACAGAAGAGAAAACTATCTATATACACTTTTCGTTCCGGATAGAGCAAGAACAATGTTTCCATGTTTTGACCAACCGGATTTAAAAGCACAGTTTTCCTTAAACTTAACAATACCAAAGCATTGGCGAGCCATTGCCAATGGAAAACTATTGGATTCAACTATACAAAAAACGCAAAAAACTTTTCGGTTTACCAAGTCTGATCTTTTACCGACGTATCTTTTTTCTTTTGCTGCCGGCATTTTCAACGACTATACAATTTCAGACGTTCAGTTATTATATAGGGAAACAGACACGTCCAAAATTAAAAACAGTTTAGATTCCATTTTCAAACTATACAATAATTCCATCGACTACTATGAAAAATGGACAGAAATCCCCTATCCGTTTCAAAAACATGGAATGGTCGCCGTTTCTGATTTTCAGTTCGGAGGAATGGAGCATCCAGGCGCTATTGTATTTCAAAATGCATCGTTGTTTTTAGACAAAAACGCAACGCAAAGCCAGCTAAACTCCCGTTCCAACTTGGTTGCACATGAAGTCGCACACCAATGGTTTGGCGACATGGTCACGATGAACTGGTTTACCGATGTGTGGATGAAAGAAGTATTTGCCAATTTTATGGCCGACAAAAGCACAGACGCAGCAGCCGACAAAACCGTCTATGATCTGAAGTTTCTGACCGCACATTTTCCGGCGGCTTATTCCGTTGACCGCACATTGGGCAGCAATCCGATCCGACAACCACTAGACAATCTGCAAAACGCAGGAATGTTATACGGGTCAATCATTTATGACAAAGCGCCGATCATGATGCGGCAACTGGAACTGTTGATGGGAGAAGAAAATTTTAGAAAAGGCGTAAATGACTATTTAAAAAAATATGCCTATAAAAATGCTTCCTGGCCCGACCTCATTGCGTGCCTTAACCAATACACAAAAGACGATTTGCCAAGCTGGAACAACGTTTGGGTTGACGAAACGGGACGACCAATCATCGACTATAAGTTCCAATATAAGGACGACAAAATCGAAAGTTTAACTATAACTCAACACCCCGAATATGGAACGGAAAATAAAATATGGAAACAACACTTTACGATAGCCTTGTATTATCCAGATACAGTGTTACAACAAAGCATCCAACTTGCTAAATCGCAACAAGAAATTAGGGCATTAAAAGGAAAGAAAAAACCGCTGTTTATACTATTAAACGCATCGGGAATGGGCTATGGTGTATTTGCTGTAGACTCCACTATAAGCAAATATTTTTCCTATATAAAAAATCCTGTAAATCGTGCCAGCGCCTATATTGCCGTATATGAAAACATGTTGAACAATACGACCATAACGCCCACACATTTATTGGAATTCCTCAGTAGCCAGCTTGAAAACGAAACGACAGAATTGAACTTGCGACTTATCGCGAACTATATTGCGGCAATCTATTGGGAATTTACGTCTTCAGGAAACCGTTTACAGCTAAGCGAAAAACTTGAGCAAACTATATGGGACGCATTAGAAAAACAAACCCTGCCCAACAACAAAAAAATCCTATTGGATTGTTATCAAAATATATTTCAGTCGCAGCAGGCTTATACAAAACTATACAATATCTGGCAGCTAAAAAATGTACCGAAAAACATATTGTTGAATGACGAAGACTATACATATTTGGCATTGGCACTTTCCCTACGCAATAATGACAACCAAGAGCTACTCCAGCAGCAACTCGGCAGAATCAAAAATCCAGATCGCGCCAACCGTTTCAAACTTATCATGAAAGCGGCTTCTTCTAACAAAGCTACACGCGATTCGTTTTTTTATAGTTTGACCAAAAAAGAAAACAGAACCAACGAATCTGCGATCAGTGCGGCGCTGTCTATTTTGCATCATCCATTACGCCAAGAAAGCGCTATCCAATATCTTCCGGAAACATTGAATTTGCTGGAGGATATCCAAAAAACGGGAGACATTTTCTTTCCGGACAATTGGTTGCGTTCGACATTTTCACTTTATCAAAATCCACTCGCGATGAAAACGGTAAACGATTTTATAAACGCGCACTCTACCTATAATCCTGTATTAATAAATAAAATCCTGCAAGCAACGGACAATCTGCGAAGGGCACAAACATTAGCGCAATAAAATAGAAAAAGCAGTTGTAATAATACAACTGCTTTTTTACTTATACACTCCCTCCCAATAGTTTAAATTAACGTGAGTTCGGTTTAAGCAGCGATTAGCAGTTGTTCATTTTTGTGGTCTTTTTCAAATACAATATTAAGAGAAGTTTTTTTTGGAAAGAAGTGGTAAGCGACTAAAGTAGCCATGGTATTCATGAGGAAGTTGTTGACAGACCTGTGTCTTGTGTGCTTGCAGTTTGCATATGTTTTTGAGTTCGTCGTTGGCACATTCCATGAGTGCCCTTTTGCGCAAAAGTATACGGTCTTTTTGTGCGATGTTGACACCTTTCATGTTCTTTTTTGGTTTGGCGGCCATCTGTATGCCGTTGCCCCACAACAGGTCCGAGAGTAGTTTGGACACATAGCCTTTGTCGCCGAACAGTTTACCGAAAACATTTTCCGTCATTTTGCTCAACACTTTGATGTCCCTGTCGTCTACGTTTCCTTTTGTCAAATAAAAGCTCAGGATTTCGCCCTTGTCGTTGATGACAAGGTGCAGCTTGAAACCGAAGGACCAGCCTAGGGGACACGGCCCTCTTTCTGCCACGTTTTTGAAAACCTTATGGTTATGGATACGCCTGTTGTGGCATACATGGATATGTGTGTAGTCGACGAAACTGGTGCCCGTACATTTGCCCATGCAGTGCATTTTCAGGAACAGCACCAGGGGGACGGCTACCTTCTTTTCAAGCTCCACAAAACGGTTGTAGGAAAGCAGTCCCGGGAAACAGTCTTTGTAATGGACGCATATGTGTTGGAGGTAGAAATGCTTGAAATTGGTGAAATGCCCTATGTGAAAGGCAATAAGGATAGTGATGATTTCACTGTCTGAAAGAGCCGATTTCCTGTTTCGCGAACCCTTGGAGGCACAGCAAAGACGGTGTTGGGCAATTTCTCCATCAAATTCTTTGCAAAGATCATCAACGGTGCAGAAAATATCGATAATTTTATCTCTCGACATGGGGCTTGATTTAATGTTGTAATAAATTTATTATCAACTATTTATATACAAAAAACAAGCTGTTTTTGCACTTCTTGTCAACTGTTTTCTGTATTTTTTTATCCCGAACTCACGTTAATTTAGCTAAAATTGTTTGCAAGTGGCCTGGAATAGGGCCAGGCGCAACAAGTCGTCTGCTCTTATAAACCTAAGAAGATATTTTTATCCCCGGTCATCTTTGAAAAACCTGGCCGTATATAGAAGTACTTAAATTGTTTGGATTATTTTTTGATGAAACTTTTAAGAACCCCAATCTATCTTACCCTGATAGAATAATTTTGCGACCGTAATATTCATATTATGGAAATTTCAATCAAAGAATTAAGAGAAGGAAGTTTAGGTGTATTCCAGGAAATATATGAATGCCAGCATTCTAAGGTCTTTCATTTTTTTCTTAAAAGAGTTTCTAACAATGAAGACGCTAAAGAGTTAACCCAGGATGTATTTATTCGTCTTTGGACCTATAAACATACGCTATCTGAAGATCATACAATCGATAAGCAATTATTTGTAATAGCCTATCAAACCTTGATTAATTTTCTAAAAAGTAAAAATACCAGAACCAAAAAAATGTTTGATTATACCTCTTCTGTGGCTAATAATCCTACATTAACCATTGCACAATGTGATGATGAGGCATATCTTCAAAAGGATCGACTGATTAAATGTATAGACCGGCTGCCGGTAGAAAGAAAAAGAATAGTCAGCCTTCGTGTTTTTCATGGATATTCCAATAAAGAAATATCTGAAAGGCTCTCCATTTCTGTTAAAACTGTTGAAAACCAAATCTCAAAAGCAATAGAATCTATAAGAGCAGATGTATCCTTGGAACCCTTCAGTATTTTGTTAATTATTTTTTTGATCCGATAGGGGAAACCATACCTGGGAACTGTATATATTATAAAGAAACCTTTTGAAGCGTTTATATGTCAATCTCAGAAGAGGAAATAAGAAGATTTATTGCTGGTGAACTGGATGAGAAACAGGGTAAGCTGGTACAGGATTATTTATTATCCAATAAAGAGAATAGCCTTTTTAGCAGCGCTGAAAAAGATTGGAATAGTTTGCAGAGCGGTAAGCTTGATAGGGCCGGGAAGGAAGAGATGTACGATTATATAATCAATGCGATTAAGCATCATAAACAGAAGAAACAACGTTTATTTAAAAGGGTAATTGCGTACAGAAATATTGCAGCGGTTTTGTTCATTGCTATTATAACAATTGTATTTCTTCGGAATCGTGATGAAATATACATGAATCAAAACAATTTGGCTGTTGTTCCAAAAAACAATTGGGCTGATACGGTGAATAGTTCGTCAAAAAATATAGAGATCATGCTAAAAGATGGCTCTACAGTTTTTTTACATCCGAACTCAAGGTTGAGGTATTATAAAGATACCGTAGCTATCAAAAACCGGGAGCTGTATTTAGATGGAATTGCTTTTTTTAAGGTTTCGAAAGACAAGAAACATCCTTTTATAGTATATACGGGAAAGGTATCGACAATGGCTTTAGGGACAAGTTTCTGTATCTCAACATTAGACAATAATATCAGGGTACGATTGAAGACCGGGAAAGTTCTGCTTTCCAAAGAGCAGAATAACCTGGAGGGATGGAACAAGGATGTCATACTTACGCCTGGTCAATACCTATTTTATGATTCCAGGCAAAAGGTAACGAGCGTGAAAAGATTTACAAAGGCAGAAAATGAAAGAGGTGTTTCTGGAATACTAATGGACCAAAAAGAACGGGTAACGGTAGCCAAACCTCACCAAAAACTATCAAAGGAATTTATAAATGCTCCTATTGCAGACGTGATCAAAGTATTACAAGAGTTATATAACATAAAGATCGATTACAATGAATCTGACTTGGATGGCATCAGGTTTTCCGGAAGAATTAACAGTGGTGATAATGTTGAAAAAATACTGAAACTAATCTGTAATCTGAATGACATTATCATGCATGAAACCCCGACAGGGTATCAATTAAAAAAAATCAAATAATACATATTCAAACTCATTCTTAAAACGACCCCGCAAAGTGGGGGTGGGCTTCTTTTACTCAAAAAAAACAAAAATGCGGTATTTGTTATTACTGGTTGCGTTCTTATGCGCGCAAAGAGCCATGTCCCAGGACACAAAAAGCATAAAAGGGTATGTTCTGTCCGACAATGGCGATTATGTCAATCATGCTACGGTATCATTGAAAAACAAGCAGAACGGCCACGGCTATTCAGCCCTTACAGACAGCAGCGGGAAGTTTTATTTTGGCAATCTTCCCGCAACTGTTTTGTATGATCTGGAGGTTAGTTGTGTAGGTTATGACCCAACAAGATTGGAGAAGATCAGGTTGGACTCAAGTAATAGTAATTCAATACTGATCCGGCTCACTCCAAGGGGTAATAAATTGGATGAAGTGGTAGTGGTAGGTTACGGTACTCAGAAGCGCGTCAATCTGACCGGCGCTATCTCGGTCGTAAGCGGCAAGGAGCTCGCAGATCGCGTCACACCTACTCTAGGCGGCATGTTACAGGGAGCCGTACCGGGTCTTAACGTAACTACGAACGCAGGCAAGCCTGGCTCAACGCCCGACATCAATATAAGGGGTATAACCTCGATCAACGCAACCGAACCGTTGGTGATGGTTGATGGTGCAGTAGGCGACCTGAACCGCCTCAATCCGAAAGACGTTGAGTCAATCTCAATCATTAAAGACGCCTCGGCCGCAGCCATCTATGGCGCACGCGCGGCATTCGGCGTGATCCTGGTTACAACTAAGAGCGGTAGCCCTAAGGGCGGAAAAGCCGTCGTTCGTTACAGCGGACGCATGGGCTGGGAAGAATCTACTACCTCCAAAGACTATGAATACCGTGGTTATTGGTCGGTATTCCTGGTCAACAAGTTCTGGCAGGCCGACTCAGGAAACAAATACATCCAGTATACCGACGATGATATGGCTCAGTTGTTGGCCCGCGTGAACGATAAAACCGAAAACCCTGACCGGCCATGGGTCGTTGAAGAGGTACGCAACGGCAAAAACCGATGGCTCTACTACGCTAACCAGGATTGGTGGAACGGGCTCTTCAAAAAACAACGCCCCAACCAGCAACACAGCATATCGGTAAGCGGCGGATCAGGCGATGTAAAATACCTGCTCTCAGGGGCGTATTACCGCGAACAGGGTATGCAGAAAGACCACCCCGACGTGTTAAACCGCTACAACATGCGTTCAAAGATTGATTTCAATATCAACAAATGGGCTACCCTGTCGAACAATACCTCGCTGTTCAGCTCCCAATACAACAGCCAGAACGGTATCGACGGCGTCATCGACAATTTGGCCAACCATGCCCTCGCCAATTTCCCCTTCTTCAATCCCGATGGATCGGGCATCTACGACACCGATGGTTTAATAGGAACGTATAAAGTGGGGAATGGCCGGCAGATCATGCTGGTAAATGGTCAGCATCCCACAATCGACGCCAACAACGACTTATCAACCACCACGCGTTTGGTGATAAATCCGATCAAAACCATCACCGTCACGGGCGACTTCACCTACCGGTTCTACCAAAGCCGCAGCACTGCCCGTGGTAACCACCTGGCTTACCGTGTATATCCCGACGATCCTATAAAGGAGTACACCACGGGAGCCGGTCAAAATCAGTTGAGTGAAACTGTAGGCACCAATATCTACAAGGCGTTCAACGGTTATGCCAATTACAACGAAACCTTCGGCGGCGTCCACCACGTTTCTGCGGTGGCCGGATTCAACTACGAAACCCGGAGCACCAAAAACGTCCGGGCGGCTGGCCAAAACCTTGTTGTGTCCGATATCAACGACCTGAACCTGGTAGGTACCGATGATAATGGTGCAGTGATCACCAGTGTTGGTGGCGGCCAAAGCGAGTATGCACTGATGGGTATCTTTGGGCGTGTCAACTATGACTACAAGGGACGCTACCTAGCCGAATTCAGCGGCCGTTACGACGGTACCTCACGTTTTGCAGCCAATAGCCGCTGGGGATTTTTCCCTTCAGCATCGGTGGGGTGGAGAATCTCGGAAGAATCTTTCTTCAAGAACGCAGGGATTAGCAACCTGGTAGACAACCTCAAGCTGAGAAGCTCTTTCGGCAGCTTAGGAAACCAGAACGTATCAAGCTATTATCCCTATATCCGATTGGTATCGATTAGCAACCTGAATTACCTCTTCGGCGGAAACACGCCTTCCAAACAATCTACGCTGGGAGCTCCCCTGGCCGACAATCTTTCCTGGGAGACCGCCCAGCAATGGGACCTGGGGATCGATCTGGGTATGCTGCGCAACCGGTTGAGCGTGACAGCCGACGTTTATATACGCGACACCAAGAATATGCTCACCGACGGCGTGGCGCTGCCCGCCGTTTACGGAGCGAACCCGCCCCAAATGAACGCAGCCGACCTTCGAAGCAAAGGCTACGAACTCTCTGTCAATTGGAAAGACCAGTTCAAGCTGGCTAATAAGCCATTTGAATACAGCGTGGTTTTTGGCCTCAGCGATTACAAAACAGTGGTCACCAAATACGACAACCCCGAAAGATCATTCGCCAAAGCCCATTATGTTGGGGAAGAGTGGGGTGAAATCTGGGGATTCAAGACGGACGGATTTTTCAAAACCGATGCAGAAGCCAAGCAATATGCCCAGGATGTAAACCTAAGCTACGTTACTTCACGCCTCACGGGCGGATGGCAGGCAGGCGACCTCAAATTCCTCGATTTGAACGGAGACAAGAAATGGAGCATTGGCGCCAACACAGTGGACGATCCGGGCGACCTCGTAAAATTGGGTAATTCGCTCCCTTCGCTCTCCTACGGCTTCAATGCAAGCATACGCTGGATGGGCTTCGACGCATCAGCCTTTTTCCAGGGCACCGGAAACCATTACGTTTACCTCAATGGTAACGTGAGAGACTTTTGGGGGCACTACTCCGCATCCTACGGATCGTTCATGCCGTACAACTTTATAGATAAGGTGTGGTCGGAAGACAATCCCAACTCCTATTTCCCCAGGGCAAGAGCGTACCTAGCCACAGGCGGCTATCTCTCCAAAACCAATGATCGCTATCTCCAGAATATCAGGTATCTGCGTTTAAAAAGTCTGACGGTGGGATATACACTGCCGGTATCTATCACCCAAAAGGCCGGCATCGGGCAGGTTAGGTTCTATTTCTCCGGCGACAACCTTGCCTACTGGTCGCCGCTGAAAAAGAACACCAAGTATCTCGATCCCGAAGCGGCTTATGTCTTCCGTAACAAACAACTGGCCGATGAGGGAGAGAGCGCCCAGGGCTACTACCCGTGGTCCAAAGCCTTTATGTTCGGTTTCGATATCACTTTTTAACCTTAGCAAACATGATAAAAAAAATGAAAAAAATAGTTGCAATACTTTCTTTTGCTGTCCTCTTCGGCGTATTGTCGGGTTGCAGCAAGAATGCGCTCGACTTGCAGCCGCTGAGTGAAATTCCGGAGAGCGGATACTTTAGAAACGCGCAAGACCTTGAGTTCTTCACCAACCCGCTATACGGCATGCTGAAAATGGATGATCGCCTGCAAAGCGATCATCTTGTTCAAATGACGCTATCCGATATAATTATCGGCGGGGACCGTCGTACCGTTCCCAACTCGGGCGGTGGATGGGATTGGGTCGATCTGAGGCGGATTAACACCCTGCTCGCCCGCGTCAACCAGTGTAAGGACGAGGCCGCGGTACTCAAATATTCCGCTGTGGCGCGCTTTTTCCGTGCGATGTTCTATTTCAACAAGATCAAACAGTTTGGCGATGTACCCTGGTACGACACCGAACTGAGTTCCTCGGATGAGAACCTCTATAAACCGCGCGATCCGCGTGAGTTGGTGATGACCAAGATGGTAGAGGATATCGACTATGCCATAGCCAACCTGCCCGCTGATGTAAGTGTTTTCCGTGTCAATAAGTGGACGGCTTTGGCACTCAAAGCGCGGTTCTGTCTCTATGAGGGCACCTTCCGGAAATATCGGAGCGGTGATGAGGCCAACAAATACCTGGCATTGTCAGCCGCAGCCGCCAAAAAGCTGATGGATGAGAATGGGGGACAATACCGGCTCTACACGGCCGGCGGACAGGACAAAGCCTATTTCACCCTCTTTAGCCAGGACAATGCCGACCCCGGTGAGTATATCCTGGCGATCGATTACAGCTCCAGCCCCCGTGTTAACCACGACGCGTCGTCCTTTACCATGTCTGCGGCGCAGGGACGCCCCTCGTATACCAAGAAATTTGTCAATACCTATCTTATGAAGGACGGTACACGCTTCACCGATCAGTCCGGCTGGCAAACGATGACCTTCATCGACGAGGTAAAAAACCGCGACCCGCGCCTGTCCCAAAGCATCCGCAACCCGAAATTCACCTTGTCCGATAACAAACCCTTCCCTAATAAATTCGCAATATCGGTCGATGGCTATCACCCTATCAAGTTCTTACAAGACGAAACCAAAGGGTATGATGTCCGTGTAGGATACTCGTCCAATGACCTTCCGATTTTCCGCTACGCGGAAGTGCTGCTCAACTATGCCGAAGCCAAGGCCGAGTTGGGAACATTGACCCAGGGCGATATAGACATTTCCATAAAACTGCTCCGTGACAGGGTGGGAATGCCTAATCTCAATATGGCCGAAGCCAACGCCAACCCTGACCCCTACCTCTCGTCGGCTGAAACCGGGTACAAGAACGTAACCGATGCCAACAAAGGCGTGATCCTCGAGATCCGCCGCGAACGGGCCATCGAACTCGTTCAGGAAGGTTTCCGGATTGACGACCTCGTGAGGTGGAAAGCAGGCTACTGCATCGACCAGCCTTTAGTAGGCATCTACTTCCCCGGCCCCGGCGAGTATGACCTGACGGGCGACGGAAAAACCGATCTTATTCTCTACAACAAGGGTGACAACAAACCACCCAGCCAGGTGGGTGTAGAAATGTATGAGATTGGCACCCCGGTAAGCAATGGCGGTATTATCCTCACCCAAGGTACCAAAGGCAATGTATTCTTCCATAGTAACATCACTTTGGCAGGATTCAACGAACAAAGAGATTACCTCTATCCAATACCCATCAACGAACGTTCGCTTAATCATAACCTCGCCCAGAATCCAGGCTGGAATGACGGACTCGGTTTTTAAATAGCAGTTATTCAAAGGTGCCTGTCCAGGCTATACTGAACAGGCACCTCTCTACTAAATTTTATTATCTACAATTTATTTTTTGCATGAAAAAGCCAATATATGCTGTTTTAATTTGTTTTCTGCTAGGATCCTGTGCACGAAAAGTAAGCATGCCCTCACAATCAAACCGGCAAGTATATACGAACAGTCTCGTAAAACCAATTGATTATACTTATCCGGCAGACTCTTCATTCAAAGTGCTTTCCTGGAATGTGGAACATTTTGTAGATCTCCACGATGATCCTTATATCAATAATCCCCGGGAAAATAATCCACCTAAAAACACGAAGCTGCGTATATCCCTATTGCTGAAAGCCCTGAGGATAGCAGATGCCGATGTTGTGGTACTACAAGAATTTGAAAGCGCCAAGTTTCTCAGACAACTGGCTGAGGATTCGTTGTCTAATATGGGCTATCGTTATTTTGGGGATATTCCAAGTCATAACTGGTACATGAATGTGGTAATGATGAGCAGGTTCCCTATGGGCCTTATGACTGGTTATGGCTTAGCGACAACTCCGTTGCCGGGTTTCTTTAATAAGGAGGGCAAGGCCGAAACCCAAAACAATATCAATAGTCGCATGTGGTCTGTAGATGTTTTCCCTTCCGAAAACTATTCGTTTTTACTAACCGGGGTGCACTTGAAGGCCGGGCGCAGTAACAGGGATATTGCTATGAGAAAAGGACAAATTGGCTTGCTCATGGAAACATTTAATCAGTATCTAATAGCGAACCCTTATAAAAATATGATACTAGCCGGGGATCATAATGCTACCCCCGAAAGCGAAGAAATAGCCATGCTGACCAAAGGCAAAACGTTAAAAAACCGTTTTGTCGACACTATTGATCCTGCCGTCTTTTCACATCCGGCCAATGCGCCAAATAGACGTCTGGATTATATTCTTATCAACGAAAATATGAATAAAGAAGCATTGGATAAGGGTGCAAAAGTAGTTCAGTTTTTTTCACCAGACACCATGAGGATCATTAGTGATCATTTACCTGTGGTTGCGCGGTTTTTAAAAAAAGATAACAGGTAAGCATCTAAAAAAGGAGTTTACTCAAATTGACGTGATATACGGTTTTATATAAGCGTGAGTACACTCCAAAAACAAAAACCGTTTCAGCACTTATCATAATATTTTAAGATTTATATCATGGATTCAAGAAGAGATTTTATCAAAAAAGCAGCATTACTGTCTGGTAGCGCTGCGTTGGCCAACATATTACCTACTACTATCCAAAGAGCACTGGCGATAAATCCTACAGAGGGCAGTACTTTCTATGATGCCGAACATATTGTTTTTCTTATGCAGGAAAACCGATCATTCGATCATCTTTACGGTACCCTTCGGGGGGTGCGCGGGTTCAATGATCCACGCGCTATTGAACTCCCCAATAAGAACAAAGTGTGGCTGCAAACCGATGAGAAAGGTCAAACCTATGTTCCCTTTCGGTTGAATACCAAAGAAACAAAAGTACCCTGGATGGGCTCTACACCTCACGGCTGGGCAGATCAATCAGATGCCCGAAATAAAGGGAAGTATGACCGCTGGCTGGAAGTAAAAAAGTCATATAAAAAAGAATACAGGGATATACCTCTCACATTGGGCTATTGCGACCGGATCGATTTTCCTTTTTACTATTCTCTGGCAGACGCTTTCACGGTATGCGATCAGCATTTTAGTTCGAGTATTACAGGCACTCACCCGAACCGCTGGTACTGGATGACGGGAACGGTACGAGAAAAAAATGAAGCAACTGCCAAAGCTCATGTATGGAATATAGAAGACTATAATAGGCCTACACTGAACTGGAAAACATTTCCTGAACGGTTGGAAGAACACGAAATATCCTGGCGTATTTACCAGAATGAACTTACCATGGGTTTTGGTCTGAATGGTGAGGAAAGTAGCTGGCTCAGCAATTTTGGAACCAACGTTATGGAGTACTTTCAGGCATATAACGTGCGCAGTCATGCCAGCAGTGTAAAATACCTGGAACAGCGCAGGAAAATAGCGCTTTCAGAATTGGAGCGTATTGGCCCTGACCCTGCCAGCGATGCAGACAAAAGACGTGCGGCGGCAGCACAAAAAGTATTGGCAACCATTCAAAACGTTCAGTCGGTTTATACAGAGGAGAATTTTCAAAAGCTTTCCGATCGGGAAAAATCCCTGAATAATAATGCCTTCACTGTAAACAGTACCGACCCTGATTTTCACCAGTTGCAGTCGGTTAAGTATATGGATGGAGATACCGAACGGGAATTGCGCGTACCCAAGGGAGATGTACTCCACCAGTTTCGACAGGATGTGAGGGCAAACCGTTTACCCACTGTTTCCTGGCTGATGCCCCCGGCTAATTTTTCCGATCACCCCGGAAACCCCTGGTTCGGCTCCTGGTATGTTAACGAAGTAATGGAGATTTTGTTGGAAAACCCGGAGGTATGGAAAAAAACCATATTCATTTTAACGTATGATGAGAATGATGGATTTTTTGATCACGTACCTCCCTATGCTGTGCCCAATCCCTACCAGCCTGGAAGCGGGAAAGTGTCGGCCAACATAGATCCTAAAATGGATTGGGTGTTAAAAGATCAGCAGACCAATCCTTCATCAAGGGCCGACCGTATCCGGGAAAGCTCCATAGGGCTGGGATACCGCGTGCCTCTTGTTATAGCATCTCCATGGACACGGGGTGGATTTGTAAATTCGGAGGTCTTTGACCATACCTCTTCCCTGCAGTTTCTGGAGCATTTTCTGTCAAAGAAATTTGGGAAACAGGTAAGAGAGGAAAATATCACTGAATGGCGCCGCAGCATCTGCGGGGATTTAACTTCAGTGTTCCGTCCTTATAATGGTGAAAAAATTGATGGCCCAGCATTCTTGAACAAAACTGAATTTCTGGAGAGTGTGCATAAATCCCAGTTCAAAAATGTTCCGCATAACTATAAACCTTTATCGGGCGATGAGATCAAGGTTATTAATGACGATCCCTTAAATGCTCCGTTATTCCCCCAACAAGAAAAAGGGGTGAAGAGCGCTTGTTCCATACCTTACGAGCTGTATGTGAATGGGGAATTTGATGCACAGCGCGACATCTTCCAGGTATCTTTTGAAGCAGGCAACAAAATACATGGCAAACGCTCAGCAGGGGCTCCTTTCCTGGTATATGGTATGACAAAGTTTGAAGGAGAAGCTATAAGAACCTGGGAATATGCTGTTACTGCCGGCGATAAACTGTCTGATGACTGGGCACTGAATGCGTTCGATGAGGAGAGATACCATTTACGTATATACGCGCCCAATGGATTCTACCGCGAGTTCCGCGGCAGCAAAAGGCATCCGGGCATATCCGTTAAATGCACATACGAGGCGATAAAAGGTAAAACGGTCGGTCTTACTGGTAATCTTAGCATCCATATTCACAACAATAGTTCTAAAAATCATAAAGTTCATATCAAGGGCCTTAGCTATAACAACAATAGCCAGGTGCTTGAGGTAGCTCCCAATGATAAGAGGTCAGTTTCAATAGACCTCAGGCAAAGCCATCAATGGTATGATGTGGTAGTTGAAGTTGAAGGGTTTTCTGACTGGTCGGAACATTTTGCAGGCCATATTGAAACCGGAAAATCATCTAAGACAGATCCGTTAATGGGTGGTGAAGTGTACAACTTGTAATTAAGGAGGTCAGCCGGTTATTTTTTAATATAAACCAGTTGGGTTTGAATGCGTATTATTGTCTGTCAATAACAAACTTCTTAATACAAAGTAAAGTAGCGTTAAATATTTTGCAGAGCCACGCAGCCTTCCTATCTTTCCTATTCACTAAGGTAGTGTACTGAAAAATAGTTGGTGTTTTGTCAGCAAAAAATGTTATGATGCATTTGTCAATTTGAAGAGGACGTGGGCTCTGCTGAGGAGCAACCTGCCAGCAATAAGATTGACGCTTATACTAAGAATAAGGACGGTAAAACCGTCCTTATTGACACTGTCCCCCAAAGTGTCTTTTTAGCCATTTCTCATCCTGCTCATCCATCTTCTTTATAAGTCCGTCCCGGAGCGCATCAAGGAATTTGGCACCTTTTACGAGCCTTATTCTGTTAGTTTTGTACTTGCTTTTGTTCGGAAGCGGGGTAACGGTCGCCAACAATAGTAATATCGGCCGCTGCCGTTTCAAGTTCGCTCCATTCCTGTGCGCTAAAAGTAAAATCCAGCGTTCTTAGGTTTTCCTCCAAATGTGAAAGTTTGGTCGTTCCGGGAATGGGAACGATAAACGGTGCTTTTTGCAGCAACCATCCCAATGCTACCTGCGCAATGGTAACACCTCTTGGGAATGAATTACCACCGTGGCGCACATCCCGATGAAAAAGCCATGATAAAACTGGCTCACGAGGTGGTGGAGCGTGGTATTACCCTTTTTGATACAGCAGAAACCTACGGCCCATTCTTCAACGAAGAATTGGCCGGTAAGGCACTTGCCGAGTTTAAGGGCAAGATTGCCGTTACCACAAAATTCGGATTCAACTATACCGGAAACAAAAAGAACGAGATGCCCGCCCAAGCAAATAGCAAGCCCGAACGCATCCGTGAAATGGTGGAGGCATCATTGAAACGTCTGAATATTGATGTGATAGAATTGCTGTACCAACACCGTTTCGACCCCAATGTGCCTATCGAAGATGTCGCGAGAACGGTGAAAGACCTCATCGCCGAGGGAAAGGTAAAACACTTTGGTCTTTGTGAGGTCGGTGCAGAAACCATCCGCAAGGCACACGCAGTACAGCCTGTTACAGCCATACAGAGCGAATACCATTTGATGTGGCGTGAAGTAGAAAAAGAAGTATTGCCCCTATGTGAAGAACTGGGTATCGGGTTTGTACCGTACAGTCCTTTAAACCGTGGTTTCCTCACGGGAGCCATTAACGAATATACAAGTTTCAATTCCGGCAACGACAATCGGAATATCCTGCCACGTTTTACCCCCGAAGCGATACGGGCAAATCTCAGGATTGTGGAAGAACTGAACAAATTCGGACGGACAAGACACCGAAGCCCAATGCCGAAACTTCCATTGCGGCAGTGCCTTTCCCTAAAGTACGGCGTTCAGTAATAACGGGCACAATATTTTCGTTTTGACTTTCTTTTGAGCTTATTGTTTTCTGCTCTGCACTTGTACAGCTTGATACCAATACAGCAGGAACGCAGGTAGCCGCTCCAAAAAGGGCGGCACTCTTTAAGAAATCCCGGCGGTTGGACGGGTTGCTGTTCTCGTTGTTCTGAAATACTGTTCTGTTATTCATATCTTTATTTTTAGTTGATAAATCAATTTATTGGATGCTGTAACCACCGTCGACTACCAACGTATGCCCCACTATAAGGCTTGCCGCATCACTGCACAGAAAAACCACGGCACTGGCTATTTCTTCGGACCGGCCAAGACGACCGACAGGTACAGCTGCTAACATCGCATCCAGTGCATCCTGCTGACCACCAGCCATCATTTTATCCGCCATTGGAGTGTGGATTAGACCGGGGCAGATGGAGTTGATACGTATTCCCTGTGAGGCATATTCCAATGCTGCACTTTTGGTAAGTCCGATCACGCCGTGTTTGGCTCCGTGGTAGGTTCCTCTCTGTGCGCCCCCTAAGATACCGCCGATGGACGAGCAGTTCACAATAGCGCCGTAGCCCTGTTTACGCATTTGCTGTAATTCGTATTTCATGCAGCTCCACACACCACGAAAATTTACGCCTGTAACCCTGTCAAAATCTTCCATTGTTTGATCTGCCGCATCTGCCAGTTCATTTTGGATGCCTGCATTGTTATAGGCTGCGTCCAGTCTTCCAAATGTCTCCACCGCTTTATCTACCATTGCCTTTACCTACCTGTCATCCGAAACATCACAAACAATAGCGAGTGTTTTATATCCAGCTGCCGTTAGCTGGCCTGCTGCCTTGTTGACCAATTCTTCATTATAATCAGCTAATGCGACCGATGCCCCAGCTTCCGCGAACGCTTTTGCGGTAGCCAATCCGATACCTTGTGCCGCTCCTGTAATAAGAACAACTTTATCCTCCTTCAGTTTCATAATCAAGTACTTGTTTAATGTTATTATCTAAAAATGCTGTTCCCGTGTATCGTGGCCTTAATTATACCAAAAGTTTACAGCACAAAGGTCTTGTCTTATGAATACACATTCCTTATACAATCCACGGATTATACTACCATTTTCACTGATTGGCACCTATATACCCAAAGGGGTAGAAATAAACAATAAATTTGTATGGATTTATAAGAGCAAATGAAATGGACGAAATTTTAAGAATCGATACGGTTAGTGAACATGATGCTTTTTATCATAAGGAGAATTTGCATCCGCTGGTAAGCATTATGGATTTTGACGGCAGAGTGCCGGAAATCTATGCGTCCAAGATGAATTTTGGTTTTTATGCGGTGTATTTAAAGGAAGTGATGTGCGGTGATATGAAATACGGAAAGCATACCTATGATTATCAGGACAGAACATTGGTTTTTGTGGCCCCGGGGCAGATCATCAACGTGGATATTAACAAGGATTATAAACCGCAGGGCTACGCTTTGCTGTTCCATCCCGATTTGATACGTGGTACATCTCTGGGTAAGAACATTGATGAATATACGTTCTTTTCTTATCAATCAAATGAGGCGTTGCACCTGTCCGAAAGGGAAAGGAAGATTGTATTGGACTGTTTCGATAAAATCAGATATGAATTGGAGCGGGGCGTTGATAAACATAGCAAAATGCTGATTGTTGATAATATTGAACTATTCTTGAATTACTGCGTACGTTTTTATGACCGTCAGTTCATTACCCGCAATGAGGTAAACAATGATGTTTTAGTGCAGTTTGAAAAACTGTTGAACGAGTATTTCCAGTCGGACAAGCCGCAAGTTTTGGGCTTACCGTCCGTTACCTATTGCGCTGAGCAATTAAACCTTTCTACCAATTATTTCGGTGATTTGATAAAAAGGGAAACGGGTAAAACAGCATTGGAATATATACAGTTGAAAATAACGGATTTGGCAAAACAGAAAATATTGGAGAACAAAAAGACCATTAACGAGATTGCTTATGAGTTAGGGTTTAAATATCCGGCACATTTTACAAGGGCTTTCAAAAAAAGCACTGGCATTACACCTATCGAATACAGGTCACTGAATTAAGGTGAACTTTGGTTTATAAATAAAAAAGGGACGTTTCCAAGTCTCTTCGGCGGAGGCACTGAAATTAGGGACTTAGTAGCATCGACTTTAAAGAAGGTCGCAAACATTGATAGACGCTATGAAAACGGCGATATAGAAGAAAAGCGAACAATAATAAGTTCGATGTTCCCCGAATTTTTGGAATTTGACGGAACAAGACATCGAACTCAAAAAATAAATGCTGCGATCATGCTTATCTATCAGAACACCAGCAAATTACAGGACAAAAAAAATGGGACAAGTCTTTCTTTTTTAGACTTGTCCCAAGAGGTGACCCCGCTGAGGCTCGAACTCAGGACCCACAGATTAAGAGTCTGTTGCTCTACCAGCTGAGCTACGGAGTCAAAGTATTTAAAGTGGGCAGCAAAAATAACGCTATTTGGATGATATCCCAATGCTTTAGTTGTTTTTTTCTTCCCATTCGCTTTTTAATGCAATGATTTTTGTTTCAAACGCTTCGATGGAAACAGCATCTTCCAAACGAAAATCACCGATCTGCGTACGACACAATTTGCTCAAATAACCTCCCGTTCCCAATGCCGCGCCATAATCGTTGGCTAGCGAACGGATATAGGTTCCCGTCGAACAGGTCACTTCAAAATCAATATTAGGCAATACTATATTGGGTAGTTCAAAAGAGTAGATTGTTATCGGACGCGGTTCCAGTTTGACTTCCGCACCTTTACGCGCGGCTAAATACACAGGCTTTCCGTCCTGTTTGATGGCAGAATGAATCGGTGGAACCTGTTGGATTTCGCCGACAAAATTTTGCCGTTTTTCATACAATAATTCTTCGTTTACAAAACTATAATCCTTGACATTTTCCGGGTCACTTTCGAGATCGTAGGTCGGCGTCGACGCACCAATCGTAATCGTTCCGGTATAGACTTTTCGCTGTGCCATAAATTCGTTGATGCGCTTGGTAAATTTTCCGGTACAGATAATCAACAAGCCCGTCGCCAATGGATCGAGCGTGCCCGCATGCCCCACTTTGTTAACGCCTGTGAGCCTGCGGATTTTCCGGATAGTGTCAAAAGAAGTCCAATGCAATGGCTTGTCCAACAATATAACCTGACCTTCGAGATAAGACTGCAATGCAGGATGAATCGGTTTTTGACGCATGAAAAGAGTTATGAATGATGAGTTATGAGTATGAATTATTTTTTCAGACATTCCAACGTCTCGTCCCTATTCATTCTCAAATCATCAAATGTTCAAATTAATTTAATTAAATGCGATCGCCTTTACAGGTTTCACGCTTTTGACAAAATAAGCCGGCAAAACTAAGGCAAGAAAACAAACTATAAAAGTGCTGACGCAAATCAATATTATCTGCCACCAAACCATACTGACCGGCGCGACCGAAACATAATAGGAACTTTCGTCCAATTTAAGCAAACCTGTATATTGCTGCAACAGGCACAATCCAACGCCCACAACAAATCCGTAAAAAATCCCCCGAAAAGCGATGATCGTCGAATAGTATAGAAAAATACGTTGCAGTACGCTATTGGACGCGCCCAAAGACTGCAAAACGCCCGACATCTGCGTACGTTCCAATACCAATATCAACAGACAGGTAATCAAATTAATAACAGCCACGATCGACATCACGACAAAAACCACGTTCCTGTTCACGTCCTGAATATCGAGCCAATCAAAAATACTCGGATAAATATCGCGGATCGTACGGCTCACCCACGCATCGGGCAACTGATCGTACAGCGCATCGCTGACGGTGAACATTTGCCGATAATCTTTCAATATCACTTCGTAGCCGCCGATCATACCTTGATCCCAACCGCTGACTTTTTGCACCATTCGGATGTCGGCAATCGCCAACAGTTTGTCGTACTCTTCAATACCCGTTTTGTAAATGCCGCATACGTACATTTTTCGGGCAACCGCATTGGTACTTTCACCGGAAATAAAATAAACCGTCGCCGAGTCGCCTGCCTTGATTTTCAGTTCGTCCGCGATCGGTTGCGAGATCGCAATATCGCGGCTATAAGAAACACTCGTATCAAAACGCGGCCATCGTCCCGTTTTGAGAAACGGTGAGAGATTTTTGAAATCATAGTCGGAACCGACGCCTTTTATCAATACGCCTTCAATTTCCTTTTTCTTGTCGAGGATCGCATATTTGGTAGCGAAAGTCTGAAAATGGGCGACTTCCGGCTTATTTTTTAGTATTTGCCTGACTGTGTCATTTTGCAAAATCGGCGTTTCTTCCGCCAGCAAAGCTTTGTTCGGTTCGTATTCCTGTACACGCAAATGCCCCCAGAAGCTGAACACTTTTTCGCTCACGGCTTTTTGAAAACCATTGACAAAACACACCGTCACGATCATCGCCGCCACGCTCAACGCCGTAGCCGCAGTCGCCAAGCGAATGATAAACCGCGAAAACGATTTTTGTTTGTTGAAGGCAATACGGCCCGCGATGAAGGTTGCTACGTTCATATTGATTAAAAGGTAAAGCTACGCGCCAATATGTTTTTGGCAAAATCAAATACGACGGTTTATTATTTTTCGTTTATATTGGCAGTGCATTGTTTCTTTCAATATAAACAACAATATAGCCACCACTATAAAAAGACAATCCAATATTTGCCCTGCGTTTTTTATTGGGTAAAACAATTTTTCATCCAGACATTTACCTTATGCGTATTCAAAAAATTTTCGTCGTCTTCTTCCTTTTTCTTTGTCCAATATGGATTTTGGCACAGGACGAAACGCGTATGTCCAATATAAAAGGAATCGTATTGAGCAAAGCGGGCAGCCCGACAAGCTACCCGATTGTCAACCTCGGAAACGCGGGTGGACTGGCATTGGAATTTGACGACCTCGACGCCAATATCAAAAATTATAGTTACACGTACCAGCTTTGCAATGCGGACTGGACGCCGGCGCAGTTGAGCTATTTTGATTTCATACAAGGCTTTACGTCCAATAGGATCATGACCTACAAAATGTCGTCGATCGCAGCTACGAAATACACGCACTACGCGTTGCGGTTTCCCGAAGCGAACTTCATGCCGACCAAAAGCGGCAACTATATATTGAAAGTTTTTTTGGACGGCGACACTTCGCAACTGGCTTTTTCCAGACGGATATTGATCGTGGACAGCAAAGCGGACGTGAACCTCGCGTTGCAACAACCTTACGACGTGCAAAAAATGCGTACGCACCAGAAAATACAGTTTTCAGTCAACACATCGGCATTGCAGATCGTCAATCCCGAACAACAGATCAAAGTGACCATGCTGAAAAATTATCGTTGGGACGTTCCGATCACGGGCGCGCAACCGTCTTTCATCCGTGGCAATACGTACGAATACAACGGCGAACAGAATTTCACGGTTCCCGCCGGAAAAGAATACCGCTGGCTCGACTTGACGAGTTTCCGTTTTGTAAGCGACCGCATCCAAAATATTGACCAAAACGTCACACCGTTTCAAGTGTACGCGATGACCGACCGCGAACGGCTCAATACAGAATATTTGCCTTATCAGGACTATAACGGCGCGTTTTTCATCAAAGCGTCCGAACAAATAACGCCGTCTTTCCAAGGCGACTACGGCATGGTGCATTTCGTGTATCAGAACAATGACCAAAAAGCATTTCCCGACCAAAATGTTTATATAGTCGGTCAGTTCAACAATTATGTTTGCGACGCCAATTCGCAGTTGCGCTATAATTCCGACAGCAATTGCTACGAAACCAGTATCCTTTTGAAACAAGGCTATTACAACTATATCTACGTAACCAAACCAATCAACAATCCCAACGCGCCCAGCAATACATCCGTCACTGAAGGCGACTATTGGGAAACCGAAAACGACTATACGGTTTTGGTTTATTACCGCTCGCTCAACAATCGCTACGACGAACTCGTCGGCGTAAAAACGATCAATACGCGGGCGAAGTTGTGAGCGATGCGTGTTGTTTCATAAAACTTATCGCTCACAACTTATCGCTCACAACTTGATTTATGCACTATCTTTGCGGCATGAAAGCAGAGGAACAGCGCAATATCCGCCAGATGTCCCTTCCGGAACTGGAAGCGTATTTTTTAGAAATTGGAGAGAAAAAATTCAGGGCAAAACAAGTCCATGAGTGGGTGTGGCAAAAAAATGCGCAGACATTTGAAGACATGAGCAATCTGGGAAAGGATTTGCGTGCGAAACTCGCGGAACATTTCATCATCCCCGGACTCAAAATCGACGCTACCCAATATAGCAACGACGGCACAATCAAGACGCGTTTCAAAACATCCGACAACCATTTGGTAGAAGGCGTGTTGATTCCTACCGACGAGCGCACGACGGCTTGCGTTTCTTCGCAGATCGGTTGCAGCCTGAGTTGCAAATTCTGCGCGACGGGCTATATGCCGCGCGAACGCAACCTGCACTACGACGAGATTTATGACGAAGTCATGAAGATCAACCAGCAAAGCGAAGAAACATTTAACCGAAAACTGTCCAATATCGTTTTCATGGGAATGGGCGAACCTTTGCTCAACTACGGCAACGTATTGAAAGCAATCGAACGCATTACCGCGCCGGACGGTCTCGCCATGAGTCCGCGCCGTATCACGGTTTCTACGGCGGGCGTTGCCAAAATGATCCGCAAACTTGGCGAAGACAAAGTTCGTTTCAAATTGGCTCTGTCTTTACACGCAGCCAACGACAAAAAGCGCAACGACATCATGCCGATCAACGAGACCAACAACTTAAAAACATTGGTCGAGGCTCTCAACTATTTTTACAAGGAAACGGAAAATGAGATCACGTTTGAATACATTCTTTTCAAAAATTTCAACGACTCGATCCAGGACGCACAGGAACTCATCAAGCTTTATCGTCAGGTTCCCGTCGACCTCGTCAATATTATCGAGTACAATCCGATCAGCAACAACGACCGTTTTGCCAAACCCGACGAAGAAACTTTGAACAATTTTGTTGCGATTTTGGAAAAAAACAAGGTAAACGTTCGCGTCAGAAGAAGCCGCGGCAAGGATATCGACGCTGCGTGCGGACAATTGGCCAACAAAGGCTAGTACTAAATTTTAATCACAAGAACTTTGGGTTGAATTGATCGTTCCGTCCAAAGTTCACTTATTATTGAACATGGGCAAGGGCAAAAACAGCACGGCCGGATTTGACAAATTCATCCAAAAAGACATAAAAGGCGCAAGAAAAAAAGAAGCGCTGAAACAGGAAAAACGCGCCATCAAAGCAGAATTACGCGAACGCGGCGCAGAAGCACGTAAAAAAAACAGCGAAAAATATGGCGTCGTCACGAAAGACAATACGAGCAAAGACAACAAATTTGCACATAAAAAAGGAACGACAACAAGCGGAAAAGCCGCGCCAATAATAGCCAACGAGTTTTATTCCAAAAAAGCAAAAGGACCTGTCGACACTTTTGAAAACAAGGAAAAAGGCATCATGCCGCTCAACAAATTTTTGGCGCACGCCGGTGTATGCGCACGCCGCGAAGCCGTGAACCTTATCAAAAACGGCGACGTACAAGTCAACAAAAACGTCATTTCCGAACCTGGTTTTAAAATCGATCCGGAAAAAGATGTCATCACCTACAAAGGCAAAAAACTTTTCCTACAGAAAAATCTTGTTTATATATTGCTGAACAAGCCAAAAGATACGCTGACCACAACTACGGATCCGCAAGGTAGAAAAACCGTTTTTGATATTGTCGGAAAAGCGACGGAAGAACGTATTTTCCCGGTTGGTCGTCTGGACAGAAACACAACAGGCGTTTTGTTGTTGACCAACGACGGCGAATTGGCGCAAAAACTTACGCACCCATCCTTCGGCATCCGAAAAGTCTACGAAGTCAAACTCGACAAACCGTTGACCAAAAAAGATGCGGAACAGATCATTGCAGGAGTGGAACTGGAAGACGGTGCCATACAGGCTGACAATATTGGATTTGTCGACCCAAAGGACAAAACCCTTGTCGGCATTGAGATCCACAGCGGGCGCAATCGTATCGTTCGCCGTATTTTTGAAACATTAGGCTACGAAGTCAAAGCTTTGGACCGCGTCGTATTTGCCAATCTGACGAAGAAAAACATAGAACGCGGACATTGGCGTACCTTGAAAGAAAAGGAAGTAAGATTGTTAAAATACATGAACCAATCTTTTGTCAAGAAAACCGCCAAAACGGAGGAAGAGTAGTTGATTTGATAATTGGATGATTTGGTAATTGGATAATGAACAATACTATAATTAAAAGCGGCATTCACTATAATGTTTTATTTATTGGCAGCCTACAATATTTCATCGTCATTTCGATCGTAGGGATAAATCTCCCAGTAATTGTTTAAAAGCTATATAATAGCCCACTATAAAAAACAATACCATAATCTGTGGCATCCATAAATCAAAAAACACAATTCCAAAATCATAAATCCCTTTTTTTACTTTTTAATTTTTACATTGAAACAAGGACTTGATATTGTATTTGAAGACGACCAGATCATTGCGGTAAATAAGCCGGCTGGTATGTTGAGCATTCCGGACCGCGCCAATACGCAGCCATCTCTCAAGTCCGAACTGCAAAAAAAGTACGGCGAAATCTTCGTGGTGCACCGTATTGACAGACCGACAAGCGGGCTCATTATTTTTGCAAAAAATGCGGAGGCTCACAAAGCCTTGTCCGCGCTTTTTCTTTCGCGCGAAATGAACAAAAAATACGTCGCGCTGGTCAACGGAACGATTTATCCCGAATCGGGAACCATCGACGCAGCAATAACTGAACATCCTGCAAAAGACGGCACTATGATCGTCCATCAAAAAGGCAAAAATTCGATCACGGACTACAAAACCGTCGAAAAATTTCCTTTATATTCTTTCGTGGAATACCAGATTCATACAGGCCGTACGCACCAGATTCGTGTTCATACAAAATACATGGGACATTCTATCGTAGGCGACGAACTATACGGCGACGGCAAACCCGTATTGGTTTCGCAGATCAGAAAAGATTTTAAACTGTCCAAATCCGTTGATGACGAGCAGCCCATCCTCAACCGTTTGGCGCTCCACTCCTATCGGATGGAATTTACACTGTTCGAAAAAGAATACAAACTGGAAGCGCCGCTTTGGAAAGATATGCGTGCCACATTGCAGCAACTCAGGAAAAAATAATGCGCAATAAAAACCCACTATTCCTAACCCGTTGTGCATTTAACCGTGAAAAAGTTGTTTTCTTTTAGGAGATTTCTCCTAAAAAGGCTAAGCATTTATCCAAATGCACAACAGGTTTTCCTAGTATATTTAATATAAAACAAACGCGGCTCAATAAATACTGAGCCGCGTTTATTATTATAAATCATTGTCAACTGTCCACTATCAATTATCCATTATCAAGGAACGTAAGCCTTGAAAACAGTAGCTTTTTCCGTAGCGTTTAGACTATAATCAGTATTCGCCAATATAGCCGCAGCCTGTCCCTTTGTCAATGTTATAGTATTGACTTTGTCTTCCAATACAACATCGCCGTCTATCACAAAAAATATTTCCAAAGACATCGTCGTATTGACGTATTCCAAACCTTCATCCAACTGAATCATCGACAATCCAAAATCAGGAACCGGACATTCAAATATAGTTTCGATTTCCTTGTTGGACGAGGCTTTCATCACATGGGGACGTACCGCCTGAAAAAGTGTATGTTTCAACAATTCAGGAACGTCCACATGTTTGGGTGTCAAGCCGCCACGTAACACATTGTCACTGTTGGCCATCAGTTCCATGTTTTGTCCTTCGAGGTACGCATGCGGAATACCCGCCGCCTGAAACACCGCTTCGCCAATATCGGCCTTTACTATATTGAAAAAATAAATGGAATAAATTCCCTTGTCTATATTGGCAGTCGGCGCTTCCGTTTCGTATAGTTTGGTTACCCACCAACCGGCGTCCGATTTTTCCAGTTGACCTTTTGCTTTTTTCTCTAGTTCCCTTTTAATTAAAGGCAGCAACATTTGGTCTGCTTCCGCCTGCGGCAGTTCCATTACATGTTGATAAAGTGCTTTATAGTCGCCGTTTTTGAAAATCGTTTTTAAAGACTGGAATTCCGGTACCCCGTCCAATACTTTTGCCAGTTTTTCTTCCGGCAAAAAACCATGCAACAACCAAAACTCACTCAGCGCGACCATCACTTCCGGTTTGTGGTTGCGGTCTTTATAGTTGCGCGTTGGATCCGAAATGGCAATACCCGCATTTTCTTCTGCGTCAAAGCCTTTTTCCGCTTCTTCCTTGGAAGGATGCACCTGTATGGACAACATATCTTTCACGTCCAAAACCTTGAACAGATAAGGCAATTCGCCAAACCGCGTATTGACCTTTGCACCGATCGTTCCGTTCGGATCAGCATCGACGATAGCCTTCAGATTTTCACCGTTTTGCAAGTCGACGGAAGGCGCTTTGGGATGCGCGCCCATCCAATATTCAGCCCAAGGTTCGTGTGCTGTATTTTCTAGCTGCAACAACTGCGGCAAAAATTCAAATCCTCCCCAGGCATAATGCTGCACCACACCTTTGATTGGAAATATCTTGTCCATAAGATTGTAAAATTGATTGCGTTTAATGCCACAAATAAACGCAATTTCGGGCGGTTTGCAAGTATTTGGCTATATTGCTGCAACACAACCTATAGGATGCACCGTTCACCATCAAACATCGAAATCGGGCAGCTCGGCGAGCGCAAAGCCGCGGAATATCTAGAATCGCTGCAATTTTCCCTATTGGAAAAAAATTGGCGGCACCGTCGGCTCGAGGTCGACATCATCGCATCGAAAGGCGATATTCTCCATTTTATAGAAGTAAAAACCAGAACTTCCACCAAATACGGTTTGCCCGAAACGGCCGTTTCCGCACGCAAAATGAGCTTTTTGAAAGATGCCGCCGAAGCTTACCAGCTCCAGTTTCCACAATGGAAAAAAGTGCAGTTTGACGTCATCGCCGTCCAACTGCACTTTGGTATTGTAAAAGAAATCTATACGAACTGGGACGTGTATTATTGACCAAATGTAGCTTTCAGATCGTCCATATCGCCCTTGAATCTTTTTACTTTAAGCCCAAATACGACATGACAAATGCCCAATATAGCCGGAAAAAGCTGGAAGCCCCAATACTTCGCTAAAAATAAAATATATCGCTCGCACAAAAAATATATTTCCGTTACCGTCTCATAAATAAAAAATGATTTTCATATTTGCAATATGAATTTTTCCTCCAAAGCAGAATGGGAACAAGAACTGAACCGTCTGAAAACGTTTTTCCAACAGACCGAAATTCCCGCTCCCGACACACATGTATTGAACGAAGCGCTGACGGTTACCGATTTGCGAAAAGCCATCCACACTTATACGGTACGTGCCGAGGAAAATATCGGAAACCCTATTTTTCAGGGAACGCTTGTCGGACTTCAGACTATTGAAAAATATATACGCGCCAAGGCTTTGAACGCGGGGCAATAGTTTTCGGAAAATTATTTTTTCGACAAAATTTTTCCGCCTATTATGATCGTCAACAACGCCAATAGGCTCCAGACAATCATCTGTGTCGTAACCATCGGCCAGCCGCCGTGCGACCAACAAAAAAGCCCAACGGCCGTTCCGCTCGCACCTCCAAGAAAATAACTCGTCATGTAAACCGTATTGATGCGGCTGCCAGATTCTTTGTCCAGACCGTAAATACGCGCCGCGTTGGAAACCTGCGCGCCCTGCACGCCTACGTCCAGCAATATAATCGCCACCACAATCCCGACAAGCGAAGTCGCGCAGAACCTAAACATAATAGCACTCACCAGCGTAAGCAAGGCGCTTATCTTCAGCGCCAACCGTACTTTTCCTCTGTCGGCGACGCGTCCGACCAACGGCGCCATCATTGCTCCTGCAATCGCTACGAACCCAAACATGCCGATTTTTTCGGAATTGTAATGAAAAGGATCACCGCTCAGATAAAGCGTAATCGTCGTCCAGAACGAACAAAACGCGCCAAACAACAATGCCCCCATCAATGCAGCTTCGCGTAGTAGCGCATGTTTCTTGAGCTGTACGAGGGTCGATTGCAGCAGGGAAATATAGTTTCCTTTAAAAGTGCTTGGCACGTCGGGCATGTAACGTTTCAGCAAAAGCAGCAATACAAAACACAAACCAGCGGATATTTTGTACACCATTGTCCAGTCCCAACGCGTTGCAATCCAGCCGCTCAATACGCGCGCACCTAATATCCCAATAAGCAAACCGCTCAATATAGTACCTACCGTTTTGCCACGCGTATCGGCATTGACAAACGCCGCCAACGGAATCAGTATCTGCGGCGTCACCGAAAATATTCCGATCAATACGCTCAATATCATCAGCAACGGAAACGACTTTGTATAAGCGATTCCTACGGCCGTCAACGACAACAAAAGCAACAATGTCAGCGATAAGTTTTTGCGGCTCAGTTTGTCGCCCAATGGAATCAGGAAAAACAATCCTAATCCATATCCAATCTGCGAAAGCATCGACAACGAACCAGCCTGTGCATCACTGACTTTGAAAAACTGGATAATGTTTCCCAATATCGGCTGCACGTAGTAAATATTAGCGACCGAAACACCCGCGGCAACGGCCATCAATAAGACTTGTCCCTGCGACAGTCTTTTGTGTTGGATAGACATATGTATAGTATTGAGATCTTCGATTGAAACCCCAATATTAACCATTTCTGCCCAAAACGCTATTGTAAAAAGAATTTTTGCGAGGTCGTGGACGATACGCCCACTAATTGCAGCACATACATTCCGACTGGAAATTCGGACAGATTAATCTGTACAAAGCCTTGTCCTGTATTGGTGTTAATGCTTTTTTTCACAATACCATTCATATCCAATATATGTATAGTCTTTATGTTTGTTACAGTGGGAAGATAAACTTTTATAGTTTTTCCGCCCAGCGATCCTATTTTAATTGTTTGCGTTTCAGCATTCCTAATCGTAATGACTGCGCTGTATTCAAACTTTCCGTCAAAATCCACAATTTTTAACCTATAGTATGCCGTGGCATTGTTAATAGTATAGTCCGTAAAACTATAATCGTGTTCACTCGTTTGGTTAATACAGTTTACCGCACCAGCATATTGAAACGCTTTGGCATCGGCACTTTTCTCAATTTCAAAATGTTTGACATTAACGGATTGTGCGGCAATCCATTCTAGTTTCACATTTTTGTCTTGATTCAATATTCCCGAAAAAGACAATAGCTTCAAAGGTAATACAGATGCGGACCATGTATCGAAAACGCGTAACGCATCCATTATAACATTAGGAGATTTTGTATCTTGACGGAGCCCTATAACATCTACAGCCGTGGGTAAAGCCGCAGTATTAGGAGCTGCGACAAACACGACATCCGGGGTTCCCGCATCCGCCTCATTTAAAGGAAAATTATTTTCCTTCACCCAAATGGCTACTTTATAATTTTGTGCCATATCAAAAGAAACTATAACGGCATAGGTTTGATTATTATTAAAAACACCAGAACTATAAATGGGAAGATTTGCCGTATTGGTCAAAGCCCAATTGGAAGTACCGATCTGCCAAGTGCCGTCGCCCAAAGTACGTATAGCAATCCTCGCAAAATAATTGCCATTGAGCGTTCCATTCACGCCAGACACTTGCTCCTTTCCAAGAAAAGAAAGGTAGCCGTCCTTTTGTTGCGTATTGGCCGCCACAACTTTTATCAGAAAACTATAGTATAGTTTCGTTCGTGCCGTAATGCGTCTATAAACATCATCTCCAGCCACGCCTCTAACAGAAACAGCATTCCCAATACCCGAACCTGGATAATTGGCAAAGATTAAACTGGGCGTTATTGTCTGCATAAAATTGGACGTTCCGCTGGTTCTAATCCAGCCATTGGAGCCGTTGACTTCTCCCGAAAAATCAAAATCCTCCGCCAGCAAAAATTGTGCATTAACGTGTAGCATCAGCAACAGGAATAATCCTGTAAGTAGTTGTTTTTTCATAAGTTAAAATTTAGGTGTAGATACTAACAGTTCTCAATTTTAAAATTAAGCATTATCTTTCACATATTAAACTCCAATACGCGTGAAAATAATTGCCATTCTAAGTTTTTCGATTTGCACCATTTCTGCAGTTGCACAACACAAAAAAGACATTTACCACAAGGACTACATTGATCTCAACGAAAACGGCCGAAAAGACATTTACGAAGATCCGTCAAAACCAATACAGCAAAGGATTTCAGACCTTATTTCGCAGATGAATCTAGACGAAAAAGCAGGCCAGCTCAGCACCCTTTATGGTTACGGCGCCGTACTAAAAGATCGCCTGCCCAATGCCGGCTGGAAAGACAGTCTGTGGCGATCCGGTATCGGCAATATAGACGAACAGTTGACGGGCTTGCGCAAAGACACGATGTACTCATTTCCTTACCGTTCGCATGCGTGGGCAATCGATCAGATACAGTGCTGGTTTATGGAGGAAACGCGACTAGGCATTCCGGTGGATTTTACAACGGAAGGCATACGTGGATTGAACCACATAAAAGCGACGTATTTTCCTTCACAGTTGGCACAAGCCTGCGCATTTGACCGCAATTTGGTTTATCAGATTGGTGATGTCACAGGCAAAGAAGCCAAAGCACTTGGTTATTCCAATGTGTATTCGCCGATATTGGACGTAGCCTCCGATCCGCGTTGGGGTCGTATTGAGGAAAGCTACGGCAGCGAGCCTTATCTAGTCAGCCAACTAGGCAAACAACAAATACTAGGTATTCAAAAAAATCATATAGTATCAACGGTCAAGCATTTTGCAGTTTATAGTGTTCCGATCGGCGGGCGCGACGGCGAAGTGCGCGCCAATCCGCAAGTTACCCCGCGCGAAATGTGGGAAATCTATCTGGAACCTTTCCGTATTGCGTTTCAGGAAGCGGGCGCGATGGGAACTATGGCAAGCTACAACGATTACGATGGCGAACCCGTTATCGGAAGCTATCATTTCCTGACGGATATTTTGCGCAAGGCGTTTAAGTTTTCTGGCTATGTCGTGAGTGACAGCAAGGCGTTTGAATATCTTTTTGACAAACATCATGTTGCGAAAGATGCAACCGATGCCGCAGCGATGGCTTTGCACGCGGGCATGAACGTACGCACCGATTTTAATCAGCCCAAGCAATATATTGCCGGTGTCAAAAACGCTGTACAGACGGGGCTTTTGTCGCAAGAAGACTTAAATAAAAGAGTCGGCGAAGTATTAAAAGTAAAATTTGAATTAGGTTTGTTTGACCACGTATTGGGAAACGATTCTTTGAACGCAGATAACCTAGTCCATACGCCCGAAGCGCAACAGTTGGCTATAAAAGCGGCACATGAAAGTATTGTTTTATTAAAAAATAAAAACAATATCCTCCCGCTGCGAAACGGTCAATATAAATCCATTGCGGTTATAGGACCGAATGCCAACGAGCGCGTTTCCTTGTATTCTCGTTACGGCCCTGTACACGGTCCGCTCGTAACGGTTTATGAAGGTATCGAGCAAAAATTTGGTGCTAACGCCAAAGTACAATATGTAAAAGGTATTGACCACACCGACCCGCATTTTCCGGAAAGCGACATTCAATATTTTGCGACCGATGCACACGAAAATCAAATGATCGACTCGGCTGTACAACTAGCTAAAAATTCGGATATTGTTTTTCTCGTAGTGGGCGACGACGATAAAACGGTGGGCGAATTTCATAGCCGCAACTCTATCAAATTACCCGGCCATCAGGAAGTATTGGCCAATGCTATATTGGAAACAGGCAAACCTTGCGTGCTTATCCACGTCGGCGGAAGACCTGCCAGTATTGGAAATATTTACGAAAAAGTGGACGCAACACTTGAAACTTTTTACCTAGGCGAAACTACCGGAAATGCTATAGCCGACGTATTGGCAGGCGACTATAATCCCGGCGGAAAACTATCCGTTCCTATACTAAAAGACGCAGGACAAATTCCGCTTACTTTTCCGCATAAATTGTCGGATGATGCAGGCGGAAACGCCGCCGTTAAAGGATTTCAGTATCCTTTTGGTTTTGGCTTGAGCTATACGACTTTTGCTTATAGTAATTTAAAAATCCAACAAACCAACAATCCTTTAAAAGATAGCATCACTGTCAGTTTTGATATTAAAAATACAGGAACGCGTGACGGCGATGCCATTTCTCAACTATACGTAAAAGATTCGGTGGCCAGCCTTGTCCCCTACGAGCGAAGACTCAAGGAATTTAAACGCGTTTTCCTAAAATCAGGCGAACAAAAACAAGTCACGTTAAAACTTCCTTACGACGCTTTTTCGATGTACAACAAAGACTATAAAAGAGTCGTGGAAGAAGGTGATTTTATAGTCATGATCGGAGAATCGTCCGAAGATATAAAACTACGTCAACGTATTTTTCTCAAAGGAGCAGAACTTTAGAGGAATGGACAATGGACAATAAAAAACCCTATACAGTTTTGAAACTGTATAGGGTTTTTTATTATAGGATTTTTCAATCTTAATTACCCTTCTTTATAGGCAAAGACCCTTTTAATTTCAATTTATTCCGCCGTTGCAATATATGTTCCGTTACAGACTTGGGCGTTTTAGGTATTGAATCGATTTTAAGAGAATCGCGTTTTGCGGCAGTCGCTGGTTTTACTTTTGTTGTATCAGCCGCTTTTTTCTTACGGATGGAATCTGCTTTTTCGTAACGGTTTTGATAAAATGTTGTTTGTCGATCGTTATAGGCGATGAGCGTATCGATCAAGTCCATTTGCTTGTCCGCGTGCGCTTCGTAGTATTTAAAACTATGCATAAACGTTTCTTTGCTCATGTTATGGATGCGCAATACATAGTCAAACGCCGACGTTGCCGAATCCTTTAAATGCAGGCGCACCGCCGCTGTCGTGTCCGTCACTTTCAGTTCGCCTACCGCAAACAATTCCCACATAACGGATTTCAGCGAATCAGGCGTCATGACATCTTTGGGTAGTTTATTGGAAGTACAAGCGGCTAAACCCAATACGAAACCGCTCGCCAATATGATTTTTTTGATCACAGATTATTGTATTTATATGCGTTTGCAGGATCGAGCAAAGAAAGCACATCTTTGGCCGAAGATTTTATTTGCGGCATGGCGTTGTTAAATGCACCCGACAATTCCGCATAACGTTGCTGCATAAACATTTGCACAAACATCGTATTGGGGTTTTGCTGGTTCATCTGCTGCAATGACGTCAACGCCTGATACAGATTGTTTTGTCCGTCGTTTGGCGCGTCGTACATCATATCCAAACCTTTCCTGAAATAATTGTACAAAAAAGTAGGCAAAACATTATAGCGCGGATTGTTGAGATTTTCGGCAATCCAATAGCGGTTACGCGTGCTGTTGTACGATTGCCAACCCACGATATCATTGGATTGCGGCGCAGCGACGACGATATTTTGAGCGTTTTTGAAATAGGAGCTTCCACCGTTCAACGCAAACGAATCGTAATGGTAGCCCAATATAATATTGAGGTAAAAGCCGACAATCGCCGTCAGGTTAGACGCCAAAGGATCGCCGCCACTGACGCGGTTTTCGTTGAAATCCATGTTTTGGTTAGGCACGTAACGAAAAACGACATCGTTGTCCTGATAGTTAATCAACTGGCTCAGATAACTGGAATTGAACACGGGACGCGCCGCCTGAACCGTCAATATAGCTTTGCAGTAACCTTGATCATCCGCCGAAGTGATATTGAGCAAAATATTGCACTGAATCCGTTCCTGCACCGCAAATTTATCTTTCGTCCACGCGCGGTTGTTGATCAAGTTGGTCAGCTGCGTCTGCAACGTCGTAAAGTTGGATTTGGAAACGGCATTGTTGACTTGTTGCGACAACACGGTCACTTTTGCCTGAAATTCCTGCGCGCGCACATTGCGTGTACACACGAGCAAACCCAATACCATCAAGCATTTCCAATATATTTTCTTTGTCAGCATTTTCCTTTATTGTTTCTGATGATTTATTTAACGGAAGTTTCGAGTTGTGCAATATGCGTCGCGATGACATTTGCTACTTCTTTTTTAGGCAAAACAGGCGTTTCGACAGTCGATCCGTCCGCAAACAGCAAAGTTACTTTGTTCGTGTCCTTTCCAAAACCCGCATCCTTGTCCCGCAAAGAGTTCAATACGATCATGTCGGCATTTTTGGAACGGCGTTTTTTGGTCGCGTTTTCTAGTTCGTTATTGGTTTCCAACGCAAAACCGACAACGATTTGTCCCGTGTTTTTCGCCTGTCCCAACGACGCCAATATATCTTTGGTTTCTTCCAAATGCAGATCCAACCCTTTTTGGTCTTTCTGCTTCTTGATTTTTATATTGGATTTTTCGGGAATAAAATAATCCGCGACCGCCGCCGACAATATCGCCATATTCGTTTCGGGAAAGTATTGATGCACCGCATCGTACATTTCGTTTGCGGAAACAACGTCAACGCGACGGATCGCTTTGTATTTTGTTTCCATATGCACGGGACCGGTCACCAAAGTTACTTCCGCACCTTGCAGATAAAAACTTTCCGCCAATGCAAACCCCATTTTTCCGGAGGAATGGTTGCCAATAAAACGAACCGGATCGATGTTTTCGTAAGTCGGGCCGGCTGTAATCAATACTTTTTTACCTGAAAAAACATTTCCCCGAAAGAAAATTTCCATTTCCGTGACGATGTCGTCGGGTTCCATCAATCGCCCTGGTCCAAACAAGCCGCTTGCCAATTCGCCTTCTTCCACGTCCAATAGGCGGTTTCCGTAGGATTGCAGTTTGGCTATATTGGATTTTGTTGCGGCGTGTTTCCACATATCTTCGTCCATTGCCGGCGCAATCCATATCTGGCAAGTCGCCGACAGGTAAACCGCCAGCAAAAGATTGTCGCATTGTCCGTTTGCCATTTTGGCGATCGTATTGCAGCTCGCCGGCGCGACCAATATCAAGTCGGCCCAACGTCCCAACATGACATGGTTTGCCCAAGTCGACGCGTCCGTCAACGCATCCAAAACCTTATTGCCGGAAAGCGTTTCCAATACCAACGGCGATACGAAATCCGCTGCGGCTTCCGTCATCACGACTTTCACCTCCGCGCCCGCTTTGCGTAGTTGCCTTACAAGGTAGATGATTTTGTACGCGGCAATGCTGCCCGTAATGCCGATCAATATTTTCTTTCCTGCTAACATTATATTGCAATCATTATATTGTGTAGGAGACTTCTCCCGTTGGTCAAAATCTCCAAACCTAAAAACCTCCATCCAATTCCCACTTTTCATAAAAACAACAAAAGCCACCGCACTATTGTGTGATGGCAATATCGTTTTACGATGAAGTCCATTTGAACCCGAAAACTATCTGAACAAATCGTCCCCTTCGTTTTTACGGAAGTAGATTCTGTCTTCGATAAATTCCTGGATCGACAACAATGCCGGATTAGGCATTCTTTCGTAGGCACGGGAAATTTCGATCTGTTCTTTGTTTTCGTGCACCTCTTCCAGGCTGTCGGTGTGCGATGCAAACTCGTCCAGTTTGCTGTGCAGTTCTTCCTTCAGGGCTATATTGACCTGATTAGCTCTTTTGGACATAATAGCTATGGATTCATAAAGATTTCCTGTTTCGTTCTTAATAGCCACCAAGCTACGCGTCTGAATGACAGTTGGGGTATTAGGACTGATTTGCTTCCTTAGCTTGCTCATTTTTTATAATTTTTATCTCGTTATCCGAAAGTTGTTTATAGTCTTTTACTTTTTCCAGCAAAGGACTGTTGGGAAATCTGTTGGTAAAATCGTCGCACTCGTCCTTCACTTTGTTGAAACGTTCGAGTTGATGTTCCGGCAGACTCATTTTTGCGTATTTGTACATGGACTCCAGACTGTACATCAGATATTGGTCGGTGTGCGTCGATTCTGGATAGTCGTCCATCAACAGTTCAAATGTCGTGTGGGCCGATTTGAAATAGCCCATATCGTAATACAGTTTGCAACCCAAAAATTCCTTTTCTTCCATTTTAGCCAGACAAGCTTTGATATAATCGTTGGCCTGTGCGACTTTGGACGAATTGGGATATGTGTTGACAAATTCCTGATAGGTCGCCATCGCCTTTTGCGTGGGCGACTGGTCCAGTTCGGGACGCGGTGACTGTTTGTAAAAACAGAAAGCTCTATTGAAAGCAATTTCTTCCAGATATTGCGAAGTCGGGAAGTTGTCCATAAACGTCTTGAACAACTGTTCGGCGTTCATGTAGTCTTTTTGGTAATAGGCACAATAGGCGTATTTGTAATACATGTTTTCGTAACGCGGCGTACCACGCATGTAAGACATCAGGCTATTGTACAAATCTTGCGCCTTGCTCCATTGCTTTTTGTCGTAATATTCGTTTGCAGCCTTATACTTCAACTCGTTGTTGGAGCTTTTAAGTAGCTTTCCGTACTTGCCAGCGCAGGAGCAAAAAAGTATTGCAATAAGAGAAAGTCGAACAATAATTTTCATAAAGAGGGCAAAATTACATTTAATCCGGCAATATAGAAAGCAGAATTTTGCGACGGCGCGCCGCCACGTTAATATTTCCATAAATGTAGCGCGGCATTTTATTTCGGGCATCAATTTTTCTATTGGACAACAAAGAACGGTACGGGCAATTTCGCTGAAATGTATCCGTACATTTGCACACGTTAAAAACAACACATACAATGAAAAAAATATACACTTTATTGTTGGCCTCCCTTACGTTGGTTCAATTTTCCTTTGCGCAAAAAGATCCTGCCGCCAAATCGGTTTTGGACAAAGTGAGCGCCAATATCCAAAACTCAAAAGGCGCAACCGCCAACTTTTCGTACGCCGTCAAAAACCGTAAAGGCGAATCGCAAGGCGCAGCGCAGGGTCGACTGGTCGTGAGCGGCAACAAATACCACATCACGCAGGGCGACAACGAAATCATCAGCAACGGCAGCCAACTGTGGAATTTCGACAAAAGTGCCAACGAAGTCAACGTTTCGACGCCTTCTACGGCTGCGGGCAGCATCAATCCGGACAAATTATTGACGGGTTCGTTTTCGGCTTCCGACTTCAACTACAAACTGGTTTCTCAGGCCGATGGCCAATACCATATTTTGCTGACGCCCGCCGATCCACGTAAAAATTTCAAACAGATTGACCTCTACGTCAGTAAAGCACAAAACATGATTACCAAGGCTTCCGTATTGGACAAAAGCGGCAGCACGACCTTTTTCCAGTTGTCCAATATAAAAACGAACGTCACCGTTGCGGCATCGCAGTTTACTTTTGACAAAGCGGCGCATCCTGGCGTGGAAGTGATTGATTAGAAAAGGTAAAAGGCAAAATAGCGGTTGAACTGCATGAGCGACTCTTTATTTAATGATCTGTTCGGAAGGCCTTCAATAAGTTATATAAAAACATAACGGTTCTTTTAGCCCACGGATAAATCCGTGGGATTTGGATTGGCCAATATGCTAACCGTTTTAACGGTTTCTTTTTCAAATGGTTAAAACCATTGTCGTGAAATTCATACTATCTACCCACGGATAAAAAAGATGCACAATCCAAATTCAACCAATACATTTTCTACGCAGTACAAATAATTCGTCTTTGTGAAAAACACAAGGTCAAAAAACTGTACGCATTTGGTTCCGTATTGACAGAAAGATTTGACAATAACAGCAACATTGACCTTGTGGTCGATTTTTTGCCCCAAGAAACGATTAACTACGCCGATAATTATTACGATCTAAAGAATCCTGAAAAAAGAGCCAACCATTGCCATTTCAAATGCGAAGAAAATCGTTGATGTCCGCAATAGAATTATACATGGCGATGATACCGTTTCGGATGGAATTGCTTTGGTCTATTGTGCAAAAGCATTTGTCGGTTTTGGAGAAAGAATGCAAAATCTTAATGGAAAAATAACCAGAGTAAGCTGTCCGGGATTGTAGCGAAGCGCGTCCCGAACAAGAGATAAGAAGGATTTGCAATCCAAAAAACAAGCTGGCACGGCTTTGCAAGCAGTGCCTTTTTATAATAGAACGACTAAGGCACGCGTTACAGACGCCGCACCAGCAAAACATGCCGTTCTACGCTTTATTCCGTTTCCACGACATCGGGCACTTTTACTTTTTGCATATAATCCGAATGGACATTAAAAACACCTAACGCACCTCCAACAATATTGGTCGGCGGATTAGCCGGCGACGCATTGCCAAAGCCACCGCCTTCACCCGAAACATCACCCAATACATCGAAATATTTGTACACGTTTTTGTCGATGCACTGCATATTGATGGCGACCGTATCGCCAATATTGATATAGCTACTGTCATTCAAACAGTTACGACGGATATAGCGTCCATCAGATAACCTGTCCGAAAAAGGGAAAACACTCTGCTTGCCATTTTTCAAGAGCGCCTGGCGAAAAAGATAATAATTGTCCACGCCTGGCTTGTCCTGAAAATTGACTCGAGCAGAAATGATATCGTCACCGAAAAGGTTTCGTTTAGAAAAAGTTATCGAGTCAAAAACCGTCACTTCTGGCATCGTCGAAATCGCGGTGTAGGTAATGCTGTCAACCGTTACGAACAATTGATAACTTGTTCCGATATTGGGTTTGCGGTCGAGAACATATAAACCTTGTCGGCGCATCGGAACAGTGTCAACATGTTCCGTCGTCAGATTTTTCAATACGACAACCGCACCGCTGTCGACCGCCGGAAAAATATTGTCATCGTAAAAACCAACGGATTTGGACAATCGGACACGCAAACCGTTTACGTTGGACATATCAGCGTCGATGACCAATACGGGCGGCGCGTCCTTCAGATCCAGATGGATTACTTTTTGGCAGGACGCCAACGTCAGCAACAAGCCGACTACAATACAAAAACCATATTTAAAAACGCACTTCATCTCCTATCTCAATTTGAAATTATACGTCACGGAAGGAACAAATTTGAACAAGGCTACCCTTTCGACAATCGTTTTGTCGGCATTGTCCGGATCGCGTTTAAAAGTCATGCTGTACGCATTTTCCCGTCCGTAAACATTAAACAGCGAAAAAGTCCAGGAACTTTCATATTTGTCGGTTTTCTTGCCTTGCAAAGTCGCGCCCAAATCCAAACGGTGATACGCCGGCATTCGATAACCATTTCTTTCCGAATAATAGTTGACCAACATACCGCCTATTTGGTATTTGCCGCTCGGAAAAGTTACCGCGTTGCCCGTATAATACACCCAAGTGCCGGACAAAGTCCATTTTGGACTAAGCTGATACATCGCCACGACCGAAACCTCATGCGTGCGGTCTTGCCGCGCCGGATACCATTTGCCGTTGTTGACGCCGTCAAGCCTGCGCTCGGTGCGGCTCAGCGTATAACTGATCCAGCCCGTCAGGCGTCCCTTTTTCTTTTTGAAATAATTTTCCCAACCGTAGGCGCGACCTCTTCCGTAAACCAACTGTGACTCCACGTCTTTGTTGGCAACGATTTGTGCGCCGTCTTTGTAGTCGATCTGGTTTTGCATCCAGCGATAATAGATTTCGGACGAGTATTCAAAAAGTCCGTCGTCGAGTTCGCCAAAATATCCTGCCGCAACCTGATCGCCGATTTCGGGTTTGATATTGAGGCTGCTCGGCACCCAAACGTCGGTCGGGTTTGTCGCCGTGGAATTGGATAGCAAATGCAGGTTTTGCGTATTGCGCGAATAGCTAAAGCGGATAAAATCCTTGTTGTCACGCTGATAGCTCAACGCCAGTCTCGGTTCTAGGTTGAGGTAGGTTTTCGCCATTTTTCCGGAAGAAAAAACGGAAGAATCGACCGCATTGGCATTGTCGTCATATTGGTAAAAAGTTCCCGGCCCCAATACGTTGAACATGGACAAACGCGCGCCGTAGACCATTTGCCAGCGATTGCCCATTTTCCAGTCATGCGAAACCCACAACGCCGATTCCAGACTTTTCTTTTTTTCCAAAATCTGCGTATTGTAGCTCGAAGTTTCGCTCGTTTCCACAGAACCCGGCGCGATGTCATGGCGAATCGTACTAAAACCAAAGTTAATTTTGCTGTTGTTGTCAATATGCCATTGCCATTCGTTGCGCAGCGAGAAATCCCGGATCGACGACCGCACATCAATATCGTCACTGCCCGAATGGATGCGCACAACATAATTATAGTAACTGTACAACAAGCTCGTATTGGAAAAAAGCGAACTGCTGTAAATATGGTTCCAACGCAGGCTCAATACGGAATTGCCCCATTTCAGACCAAAATCGTCGCCAAAACCAAGATTGTCCTGACCGTTGTACACGGAAAGATAAAGCCTGTTTTTGTCGCCGAACTGATAATTTGCCTTACCGTTCAGATCGTAAAAGTTCAGTTTGTTTTGGTTGACGCTGCTGTCTTTGGACAATTTCAGGAACAGATCGGCGTAGGTTCGGCGCGCATGGATCGAATACGAACCTTTATCTTTTACAATCGGCCCTTCCAGATTGAGCCGCGAGGAAATAATCCCAATACCACCGCTCAGCTGCGTATGGTCCATATTGCCATCATTGGTGCGGATATCCAATACCGACGACAGCCGACCGCCATATTGGGCAGGCATATTGCCTTTGTAAATATCGACGTCCTTGATCGCATCGGAATTGAACGTGGAAAAAAATCCCAGCAAATGTGTCGCGTTGTATATGGGCGCTTCGTCCAACAAAATCAGGTTTTGGTCAGCACCGCCGCCGCGCACATAAAAACCGCTGTTGCCGTCTCCCGCGGATTTGATGCCCGGCAAAAGTTGCAAGGTTTTCAATATGTCTTTTTCGCCAAAAATCACGGGCACGTTGGCAATTTCGTCCGTTGACAATTTGCCCGGACCCCAGATATTTTTCTCTTTCCGTTTAGTAGTGACGACGACCGCCTCAAGATTTTTTTGGTTTTCGGTCAAAGCAATTTGAAATTCGGAAGACATGCTTCTTTCCCAGGCAACCGTGTCCGTCCGAAATCCGTCCATCGACACCAATATATGCAAACTATCATCTCGCACTGGCAACGTCAACGAGAAAAAACCATAAGCATTCGTCACCGTCGACGTATGCGGAATTTCCAATACACTGACTTCCGCTCCAATCAACAATTCGCCCGACGAAGCTGACTTTATCGAGCCGTTAATCGTTTTGGTTTGTGCAAAAAGAACCGTATTGGACCCCAACAACAGAAAAAAGAGCATTCGTATGGTACGCTTCACCGCAAATATTTAAGATTGGTTGTGTGTCTACGCGCTAAGATAACGGATAAAACCCTTTATTGGAAGAAGTTTGGAAAATGTGCCACAGATTCGCAGATTTTTATATTGGGAAATGGAGCACTACGGTAGAACAGCAAGATAGTTGCAGGTGATAACACCTACAACGGCGTTCTTTCACTCATAATTCACAACTTCGTTTTTTTCATCACAAAATCAATCACAAAATCAACTTCCTCTTCCGTCGTAAACCGTCCCAAACTGAACCTTATGGCGGATTTCGCACGCTGTTCGCCCAAGCCCATCGCCATCAAAACATAGCTCGGCTCATTGCTTCCCGACGTACACGCCGAACCCGCCGAAACCGCCAACGCCGAACGAAACACACCCAAAAGCTGGTTGCTGTTTGCGTTCCTAAAAGACATATTGGAAATATGCGGCAGACGATTGTTTATATTGCCGTTGACGCACGTTTCGGGGATATTTTGCAAAAGTGCATTTTCCAGTTTGTCACGCAGATATTGCAAACGCTGCATTTCTACATCCAGATTTTTCGCGGCTATTTCACAAGCTTTTCCCAAACCGACAATTCCCGGCACGTTCAGCGTTCCGCTGCGCATGGCACGTTCGTGGCCACCGCCACTCATCTGTTCGGTCAGCGTCACACGCGGATTTTTACGGCGGACGTACAATGCGCCAACACCTTTCGGGCCGTAGATTTTGTGTGCAGAAAGCGACAGCACGTCAATATGTTTTTGCAGAACATTGACCGGAACTTTCCCCACGGCTTGCGTCGCGTCACAGAAAAAAAGGACTTTATGTTTTTTTGCCATCTCCCCTATCGCACCAATATCCTGAATCGTACCGGTTTCGTTGTTGGCGTACATGACCACAACCAAAACCGTTTCGGGACGAATCGCCGCTTCCAGTTCGCCTAAGTCAATCGTGCCGTTTTCGTTGACGGAGAGATAAGTTATTTCCACGCCTTTCTTTTCCAGATAAGCACAAGTGTCCAACACGGCTTTGTGTTCCGTACGAACGGAGATCAGATGATTGCCTTTTCGGTAATAGGCTTCCATGCAGCCTTTGATTGCCAAGTTGATACTTTCGGTAGCACCCGAAGTGAAGATAATTTCCTGTTTTTCAGCACCGATCAATTGCGCAACTTGTTCGCGTGCTAGGTCAACCGCCTCCGAAGCCGCCCAACCAAACGCATGCTGCAAACTGGCCGCGTTGCCATAATGTTGAAGAAAATAAGGCATCATCGCATCCAAAACCAACGGATCCATTGGCGTTGTCGCGCTATTGTCCATGTATATCGGCAGAGAAATCATGGAGACAAAAATAGCCAATACGGAATATTATTTTACGCAATACTTCCAATATCGTATTTTTAGCATATTTCATATTTACCCGAAAACGTTATTTTCTATTGCCATGAAATCAAGACTTTCGATCCTTTTCGTTTGCCTATTGGCTGGCGTTTCCGTTTTTGCACAGAAAAAATCGACCAAACCGCTCGTCATCGCCTACTATACGGGCGACGCCAAACAAATTAACCAATACAATATTGGGCAGTTGGACCAGATTATTTTTAGTTTTACCCACGTCAAAAACGATGCGCTGACCGTCGACAAGGCCCGCGATTCTGCGACCATCAAATACCTCGTGTCTCTCAAGAAAAAATATCCCAAGCTGAAAATCATCCTGTCGATGGGTGGCTGGAGCGGCTGCGAACCTTGCTCCGAAACTTTTTCGCGTGAAAACGGCCGACAGACTTTTGCCAAAACGACCAAACAGCTATTGGAATATTTTGGCGCGGACGGTATCGACCTCGACTGGGAATATCCAACAATCGAAGGTTTTCCGGGACATCTTTACCAACCTGCGGACAAAACCGACTTTACAACGCTAATCCAAACGCTGAGAAATACTTTGGGCAAAAAATACGAACTGAGTTTTGCGGCGGGCGGTTTTCAGAGCTATCTGGACTCTGCCGTCGAATGGAAAAAAATCATGCCGCTGGTCGACCGCGTCAATATCATGAGCTACGACCTGGTCAACGGCTATTCCAAAGTGACGGGGCACCACACGCCGCTGTACAGCACCAAACCGGGCGAAGAAAGTACGGATCGCGCCGTCCAATATCTTTTGCGATTGGGCATTCCGTCCGAAAAACTGGTCATCGGCGGGGCATTTTACACGCGCGTATGGAAAAACGTCGCACCCATCAACAACGGTATTTACCAAAGCGGCGAACATACCAACGGCGTCAACTTTAAACATTACGACACCACTTTTACCGCGGCAAACGGCTGGGAATATTTCTGGGATGCCAAAGCCCACGCCCCTTATTGGTACAATGCACAAACCAAATATTTTGCCACAGGCGACGACCTGCATTCCATCAAAGACAAAACGCAATATACCATTGACCAAAAGCTGGGCGGCATCATGTTTTGGGAACTGATATTGGACAAGCCGAAAAACGGAATGGTGCAGGCAATTACGAACGTGATTAACGGCAAAGAAACAGAATTTTAAAGATAAAGATCTCCTATGACGCGTGCCTCTACCATTTCGGAAAACAATACCATGGACTAAAGAGCGGGGCAATATCATTAGAATCAAAGAATCCCTACAATGCAAAAAGCAAGTCCGTTGGACTTGCTTTTTTATCTTTAAGCTGATAGATAAAGATGAGCGTACGACTAGTAACCGCCGTTTCCGCCTCTGTAGCCACCGCCGTTTCCACCTTTGTAACCACCACCGCCACCATAAGATTTTTTCTTGTAGTCGCCGCTACCTTCTGGTTTTGGAGTCGATTCGTTGACGATGATTTTGCGTCCACCGATTTCTGTTTCGTTCAAGTTGCTGATAGCTGCCCTTGCTGCTTCGTCGTCAGCCATTTCAACAAATCCAAATCCTTTGCTGCGGTTATTGTTGAACTTGTCAGTTACAACTTTAGCAGAAGCTACTTCCCCATAAGTGGAGAAAAGGTTAAAAAGATCGTCGCTAGTCAAAGACCAGCTTAAGTTACCTACGTAAATGTTCATGGTTTTAAATTAAGAAAAATGTAAAAAATCTTACAGCAAACCAAAACCCAAAAAACAACACGTAGAGAAACGCTAACCATTAATTGGAGATATTGAATTGAACTGTATTGCGTAACGAAGATAAAGTTATTTATTTACTTAACAATTTTTTTTACTATTTAAGATTATGTTACCGATTGGGCTGGTTGGCAAAGTCTTTACAATAGTTGACCTGCCATTTGTCGTAACGTTGCAGTTCACCGCCAAGTCTTTTAGAAAAATCGCCATAATCCTTCTGTGCCGGTTGTGTCCACAGCACTTCGCTCAACGCCGCCAGTCTTGGCATCAACATGTACTCTACTTTGGACGGACGCTCCATATATTCTGTCCAAACATTGCCCTGCGCGCCCAATATATATTTGTATTCATCCTTGTCCAGTTCCTTCGGAATGGGATCGTAACTATAAACCGTCTGTATTGGCAGGTAGCCGCCGATTGTCAACGAATCTTCGTTTTTCTTTTGGGAATGGTCCAGATAGACATATTGACTTGGCGTCATGATCACATTATGGTGTTGTTTGGCCGCTTCGATGCCGCCTTTTTCGCCTCGCCAACTCATGATTGTCGCGTTGGGCGCGATGCCACCTTCCAATATTTCGTCCCAACCGATGATTTGTTTGCCTTTGCTGTTCAGAAATTTTTCGATGCGGTGTATGAAATAACTTTGAAGTTCATCTTCGTCTTTCAAACCCTTTTCCTTGATCAATTGCTGGCACAATGCCGATTTTTTCCAATAGTCTTTTGGCGCTTCGTCACCTCCAATATGAATGTATTTGGACGGAAAAAGCGGAATGATTTCGGACAATACATTTTCCAAAAACTGAAACGTATTTTCGGACGGAACGTAAATATCGGGGTACACGCCCCACGATTGTTGCACTTCCTTCGCATCGCGTGGACCGCTCCAAGTCACGCCAGGCAATACTTGCGTTGGTTGTTCGGGAAAACAACTCAGCTCAGGATAAGCCGCAATCGCCGCGGAAGAATGTCCCGGCATTTCGATTTCGGGAATGACCGTAATATAGCGGTCGGCCGCATATTGAACGATTTCTTTTACCTGTTCCTGGGTATAAAAACCGCCAGTTTTCGTATTGTCGTTGCCCGTCCCCGGATGGTGTCCGATGATCGAACCGTTGCGCCAAGCGCCGATTTCCGTCAGTTTGGGATATTTTTTGATTTCAATACGCCACCCTTGATCTTCGGTCAAATGCCAGTGAAAGGTGTTCATTTTGTGCAAAGCGATAAAGTCAATATATTTTTTGACAAAATCGGCCGGCATAAAATGACGTCCGCAATCCAGCATCAAACCGCGGTATTGAAACCTTGGCGCATCGACAATATGAACCGCCGGAATAGTAACCTCACTTCCAAAATCTGTCGGCAGCAATTGTATGAGGCTTTGCACGCCGTAGAATACGCCGGCTTCGTCGCCCCCCTCAATAGTAATTCTTTTTTCGGTTGTGGTTAAAGTGTAGGAACCCGGAACGGCGCCTTTTTTCGCAACGACTTTTAACGTAATATCCGCTTTGCCCGATTTCTTTGGGCCTAATTCTATATGGTAAAATTTGGATAAATAATCTTCCAGAAAAGTGGCGGATTTTTCCGTTGCCCCTTCAGCGACAATGCTGGTATTGGAAATAAGTTTGAATGTTTTTCCCGCCGCGACCGTCATTTCCTGCGGTTTGGGAATGATGCTTATTTGTTGCGCTCCGACTTCTGACATTGCAACTAAAAGTCCCAGAGCAAGCAAAATCTTTTTCATATACGGGTGGATTATTTGTGGTTTGTAAGATAATACAATTTGTGAAATAACATTGCACTATTGGTTTGAGCAATGGAGATTGGACAATGGACAGTTGACAATGAAATGTGTCCAATATGCCGCAATACAATGCGTCGCTCAAAGCCTGAAAGGCTTTACGGCGGATAAAAGATCTTTGCTAATATTTCAATTTCCCCTTTTTCCAAAACCTACGATTTGCCCCAAAAAGAATCGCACTATATTTGCATTCTAATTGAATATCAACATGGAAGACTTGGATTTGATCAGAGAAAATCTAGCCCAGATACATGCGAGAATGAAAGCGGCCTGCGCGCGCGCCAACCGCAATACCAATGAGGTTCGCCTATTGATGGCGACCAAAACGGTCAGTGCAACGCGCATCAAACTTGCCATTGGATTGGGCGAAAATCTTATCGGAGAAAACAAAGTCCAGGAATACACCGAAAAATGGGAAGATCTCAAAGACCTTGCGATTGAACGGCATTTTATCGGCCACTTACAAACCAACAAGGCCAAAGACGTTATCAAATACGTGAACTGCATCGAATCCGTCGACCGTATTGAACTTGTCGAAAAACTCGACCAGAGACTCCAATACGAAGGCAAATCCATCGATATGTACCTGGAAGTCAATACTTCCGGCGAAGAAAGCAAATCAGGCGTAGCACCCGAAAAAGCACTGGCACTTTTGCAAGCCATCAAAAATTACGACACTTTGCGCGTCAAAGGTTTGATGACAATAGGGCTTCCGAGCGACGATCCGGAAATGGTCCGGCCTTGTTTTCGGACGCTGGTTTCCCTGCGCGACAAAGGTCAGCAAGCTGGCTGGCTTCCCGACCATTGCGAACTTTCGATGGGCATGAGCCGCGATATGGAAACCGCGATCGAAGAAGGCAGCACGATTATTCGTGTGGGTTCCGCGATTTTCGGAAACCGCAACTATGCGTTATAGTTCCGTTGATCCAGATATAGAGCTGTCCGGTTTTTAGCCCACGGATAAATCCGTGGGTAAAGTTTCCGCACAATGGTTTTAACCATTTCCAATATAAACCGTTAAAACGGTTAGTTGATTTATTTTATCGAAATCCCGCGAATACATTCGTGGGCTAAAAGCGGCGTTCAGCTCCATTCATGCGATATTGATAAGTTGATGATGGAATTGAAAAGTTTTTCCTTTTATATATACCGCTATAATTCCCAGCTGTTTAACGTTTTTTATAAGCACGCTTATTGAAGGAATCCCGTACAGCGAAGGGGAGCTTAATCTTATCGCGCCACTTTTTTGATAACAGGTAAAATAATGCCTTCCATCATTTTGTATCCCGCCAACGTTGGATGTACGCCATCGCCACTTAATTCTTTATCCAAACCTTTTTGGGCGTTGGCCATTTTGGTAAAATAATCCGCGTATACGACTTTGTTCTTCTTGCAATAGTCGGACAGCATTTGGTTGAGCTGCGGGATTTTTATATTGGGCTGCAAACCTGGACGCCAAGGATATTCCGAAGCTGGCAATACGGACGAAATGACGACTTTGATGCCATGTGCTTTTGCGATTTCCGCCATCGAAACGATGTTTCCGAAAATATTTTCCAAACTGATCGGACCGTCATTTTGCGCAATATCGTTGGTTCCCGCCAATATCACGACGGCCTGCGGCTGCAACGCCAATACATCCTGCCGAAAACGAACCAACATCTGCGACGTCACCTGTCCGCTGATACCACGTCCGATAAAACCATTTTCCTTAAAAAACGCGCTGTCCTGTTTGTACCAAAACTCGGTGATGGAATTACCCATAAACACGACTTTGCGCTGCGATGCAGGCAGATTTTTGTCGGCCTTATTGTTGTTTTCGTAATGGTCAAAACTTGCCCAATCACCTTTCTGCTGCGCATTTAATACGGCAGTCGAAGCAAACAAACTGGCAAACAGCAATACTTTTTTTATCATAATAATTGTTTTAATCAAACTTTACACAAATTCATTTTTTAGTCACATATTTTATTGGGCGCTACTGTTGTATGCGTCAATATAAGCTTTCGCGGTTTTGTAGTTGTAGTTGATGACACGTTGCAGCTTGGCAAACAATTCGTCGTTGTCACGCACGAGGTATTCCAGATTCTGCTGTCCGTTTGGTTTTTGAACGACTGTCAAGCTGCTCGACATGATTTCCAGCAACGGCGTACCTTCTTTTTGCGCCATCCAGATGCGCACCATCACCATGCGTCCATCTGCCTGCGTCGTATTGTAAAACTGTTCGTACAACTTGATTTTTCCGTTGACGATGCAAGTCAGCCACACGGGTTTGTTGTTGAGCGTTTTGCGTTCGTAGACTTTCTTTTCGTGCGAATCGTAATACGCTTTGTACAAATCCGGATCAAGTTCGTACATATCGTCGCCGGACTCAAAACGCAATGCGCCCAATAGCGCCTTCCTAAACCGTCCGTGTATCGTGTCGTTTTTGTTGGTCACGAGATAGTCTTTGTATTTTTTGCTTTGCGCATTACCAATATAACAAAACGAAAAACAGGCCAATAGCAAACAAATATATCGTCCCGTGTATTTTTTTAGAAGCATAAAAACTTAACTTTTAAGTGAAAAATCCTGCGCCGCCGCACGTTTTGCGGGCAACCAAGCCGCGATCACCGCCACCGCCAGTACGGTCACGCTCACCAATACAAAATCGGAAACGTACATCTTGACCGGATAATAATCGATCAAAAAGCTGCCGCCGCCGAGCTTGAGCAGATGAAATTTCTGTTGCAAAAAACAAATTCCCAATGCCAATACGACGCCCGCCAAACCACCGACAACGCCCAGCAAAATCCCTTCTTTCATGAAAATGCCGCGAATGACCGCATTGTCTGCTCCCATCGCTTTCAGCACCGCAATATCTTTTCGTTTTTCCAGTACAAGCATCGTCAGAGCGCCGATCATATTGAACGCCGCAATCACCAATATCAGCGAAAGTATCGCGTAAATAATCCACTTTTCCATCTGCATGATGGAAAAAAGGCTTTGGTTTTGTTCGTAGCGCGTCTTGACGTCAAACTTGTCGCCGAGGCTTTTAACGAGTGCTTTTTTGACGTTTTCCGGATTAGCGTTTGGATGCAATTTGATTTCCACGGAAGAATATTGGTCGTCGCCGATATTGAGCATATAACGCACAAAACCAATATTGGTGATGGCGTATTTGTTGTCAAAATCTTCCTGAATCCGAAAAACGCCCGTCTGCGCGATTTCAAAAGAGTTCATCGCCGACTGCAGATCCGACATGTTTTCCGCCTGATAATTAGGCAGATAGATCGTCAGCGGATCGGGTGCTTTGAGGCTCAGCGCTAATGCGCTTTGCACGCCAACGCCCAATACAATATTGGGTTGGTCGGTATTACCCAAACGGTACGCGCCGTCCTCGATATGGGTTTGGATATTGGTGACTTCCGGGTAATTTTTGTCCACGCCGCGGAGAAAAACGATGTTTTGGTAATCGCCGTTGCGCAAAACCGCTTTTTCCTCCAGCATCAAACTGTAAGCCTTGACGCCAGTCACTTTGGAAAGCACGCCAATTTGGTCTTCGTTGAGCGCCATGAGTTTTCCCTGTTTGGGACGCACACTCATATCGGCGTAAAAATCACTGTAAAGCGACTTGACCAAACCTTCAAAACCGTTGAAAACGCTCAATATTACGATCAACGCCGCCGTGCCGACCGCAATCGCCACCACGCTTATCCACGCGATGATATTGATGACATTGGTCGTCTTCTTGGACCGGAAATAACGCCAGGCAAATAACAGCTGCATCTATTGGGCTTCGTTTTGATCGTCGGCGTTGTCGCCTTTTTTGAATTGTTGGTCTTCCTTGTGTATCTGGTCAAACAGCTCTTCCATGTGGAACACGTGGTCGAGCGTGTCGTCGGCGTAGTATTGGATTACCGGAATCCTGCGCAATTGGTGACGTACTTTTTCGGACAGTGCTTTTTTGATTTCCCAGGCGCGGTCCTCGATTTTTTTCAAAGCCGCCGCCTTGTCTTCCACTTTAAAAAAGCTCAGATATATTCTCGCTTCCAGCAAATCGGGCGTCACTTTCACGTCCGAAATGGACACCATGCCGCCGTCCATCATCGACAGATTGAGATGTTGGAATATTTCGTTCATGTATTCTTTGATCACTCCGGCGACCTGCCTTTGACGCTTTCCCTCTTCCATAATTCAAAACTTTATTGTTGGCGGTAAAATTAAGCACTTTCGACAATGAAACGCATAAACGATACGTTGTATGCGAAACAAAAACAAAGAACAAATATTTAGGAATAAATTTGCGCGCCGTTGTAGGTCGCTGACCTACAACGACAAAACAAATATTTGGAAACGAAAATAAAATCTAGCATACCTTTTGCAGTGACCTGCCTCCAGTTGACTAAAAAAATATTTTGAAACGCTAAACCAACCATTCCGACCATGTACATGAAATACATTTTGATCTCGGCTGTCCTTATCCTCATCAGCCTGTTCCTCATCAATTTTTCCAAAATCGAAAAATTCAGAAACGAAAACAAAAGGACTTTCGACTTTGTCCTGTCGCTTATTTCCACGTTTACGGGTTTCTTTATTGCCTTGAGTCTCAATACGATATTGGGCGACATGCAACAAAAACAAAACCTTGTCAAACTGCTCGGCGCCAGCAATCTCGCCATCGAAAACTGCCGGATGCGCACGCAAGGCACTTACATCAACAACATGAAAAAGGGTGCAAACCTGTCCGAACTGATCAAAACCACGGAAGTGGAACTTCCGCGCATTTATCCCAACCTGGAAGACAACGACCTCGTCAATACGTATTTTTCCGCCAACGGCTACCAAGCCTACATTTTGTGTATTGACGGCATGGAAAATTTTGTCAAAAACCTTAATTCCGCGACGATTCCCGACAATATCAAAACCAAAGTCATCAACGATTACATGAATTATATGACGCTGGCGGAAAAAATCAATACGTTGGAAGTCGACCGCATCAACGGCAAAATTTCCCAAAACGACGAAAACGCACAATTAAAAACCATCGCAACACAATTAACATTCAAATAAAAAACACAAAAACATGAAAAAAGTAGCTTATTGGGCATTATCACTTTCCATTTTCGCTGCCGTAGCCTGCAACAACAGCGAAACAGCAAGCAGCGACAAAATCGACTTTACACAATCCTACGAAAACGCAGCATTGGCACTGACTTCCGCACAGGAAAACTACACTTCGGCTTTGGCTACCAACGATTCCACTAAAATCAACGCGGCTAAACAAGAACTGGAAACGGCGAAAACCAACTACGTCAATTCCAAAAACGCATTGGTAGAACACGGCGGCACGGTCAAACAGGAATATGAATCCAAATTGACACAATCCGAGGAAACGTTGTCCAAATTGCCTGCCGCTGCTGCAGCCGCTACGCAAGCAACAGCCGATTCTGCTATTGGCGGAAAAGTCGGACAAGCGATCAACAGCGGAGCGCAAAAAGTTGAAGACACTAAGGCCGCAGTGACCAATACAGTCGACAAAGTAAAACAAACAGTTGACGACATCAACGCCAAAAAAGTAAAAGCACAGCAGAATATCCAAGCTACAAAAGAACAAGCGCAAAAAGACATCCAAGCTACACAAGACAAAGCAAAACAAATCAAAGACGGCATCGGCGGTCTTTTGAAAAAATAAGCGCAATCACATATTGTATTGACAATCAATACAATACATAGATTACGAAAGCCTGCAAATATATTGTTTGCAGGCTTTCGTAATCTATGGAGCATAAGCTTAGCAAATACCCCACAAAAATAATAGACAAAAGTTTTTGCCAATATGTTAAATCTATATTAAATCTATCTATCTTTGCAACATAGCAATCGGAGCCGTAATCCACTTCTTTTTTACAAACATGGAAAGTCTGTACGCAACATATTCGGATGACTATTTATTACAGCTTCTTAGCGAGGATGACAACCAGGCATTTACCGAAATCTACAATCGGTATTGGGCCAAACTGTTTTACTTGACCGGAAAAAAAATCGGCGATCTTCAGGAATCCGAAAATATCGTACAGGATATTTTCCTCGATTTGTGGAACAGACGTGCAGCGTTGGACATCCAAAATCTGGAAGGTTATCTGGTCGTGGCTACGCGCTATCGGGTCATCAATTATCTGGCAAAGCTGGACCTTCTCAAGAAAACACAAACCAACCGTTACGAACAACAAGACCTTTCCACCGAAAATTGGGTGGCGTTTGCAGACATGAAACATTGGCTGGAAGAAATGGTCGCGACACTTCCACAACAATGCAAACTTGCTTACGAATTGCGCGATGCGGGCTATTCTTACAAGGAAATCGCCACCGTAATGTCCATTTCGGAAAAAACCGTCGAAAACCATATTGGCAAAGCCCTCAAAACCCTGCGAATCGGAATGTCCAAACTTTTTGTATTCTTTCTTTTTCTATAAGTCCCATCTTGTCTGCACAAATACAATATATTATAAAAATAAATATTTATTTCCGCCTTAGGGGTACGTTCCTTCTCGATTGACCTTGTTATAAAAGCGACTACGTGTTATCAGAAAAAGAACTGGATCAATATGCTGCATTAGCAAGAAAAAAACTGGACGGAAGCATCACGCCGGAGGAAGAAAACGAACTTTCCAACTGGCTGCAAGCAGACGACGGGAACGATTTGTTCATTCCATCCGCTTTTGTAGCAAGTGAGTCCGAGCTTAAAAAACGACTACAAAAATCCATCGAAGAAGAAATACACCACTCGGCACATCGGTCTCTTTACAAAAAGCTATTAGTTGCAGCAACGCTTGCATTCGTTGTTGTTTTGGGTATTGGCGTTTGGCACCAGCAATCCAAAAATATACAAGCAAGCGTTGCAAACGGCGATTCCGCGTCGCACGACGTTGCGCCGGGCAGCGCTGCCGCAGTGTTGACATTGGCAAGCGGACAGAAAATTTTCCTCGACAGCGCAGGCAACGGATTATTGGCGCATCAAAATGGCGTGTCCGTATCCAAAAACAAAGATGGCCGCATTGTCTACAAAGGCGCATCCAATACGGTCAGTTACAATACGTTGAATGCGCCCAGAGGCAGTCGTCCGGTTCATATTGTATTGGCCGACGGCACTCTAGTCTGGCTCAACGTAGGTTCGTCCATCACGTTTCCGACGGCATTTATCGGACCGGTTCGCCAGGTAAAAGTCGACGGTGAAGCGTATTTTGAAGTAACGAAAGACGAAAAGCATCCTTTTATCGTCACGCACAACAAAATGGAAGTCAAAGTATTGGGAACCCATTTTGACGTAAAAGCATTCGAAGACGAAGATATTCATTCCGTCACCTTGCTGGAAGGCTGCGTGCAAGCTTCGAAAGGCAAGTCGTCCGTCCTCATCAAGCCAGCCGAACAAGCACAATTTTCCAATACCAACGACCAAATCCACGTCAAAAAATCCGTAGACATCAACGAAATAACGGCTTGGATGAACGGAAAATTCCAGTTTGGCGACCACATGGACATCCAATCCATCATGAAAGAAATAAGTCGCTGGTACGACATGGACGTAGCCTATCAAGGTAAAATAGACGTTCATATTGGCGGCACCATTTCCCGATACGTCAATGTTTCGCAAGTATTGGCACTTTTGGAAGAAACCGATGTCGTGAAATTCAGCATAGAAGGAAAAAAGATCATCGTAACCGCACCATAAACGCACATTCAAATACCGGAAAACTATAATTGTTTAATCCTAACCATTGGCTATTTATGCATCCAAATGCGCACAAAAAAATGCCACCCGGACGGTGGCCCAATCATTCCAAAATATCCAGAGTGATGAAATTGACAGCAGTATTTTTATTTTTTGCCTGTTTGCAGGTAAGCGCAAGGGTCAACGGACAAAGAATCTCGTTGAACGTCAATACGGTTCCCTTGTCCAAAGTTTTCAAGTCTATGCAGCAGCAGACCGGCTATGATTTCTTGTACAGTTCAGAAACCTTGCAGCAAGCTGGCAACGTGTCTCTCAATCTCAAAAATGCTTCTTTGAAAGAAGCATTGCAAGCTTGCCTCAAAGGCAAAGACTTGAGCTACAAGATACAAGGCAACACGGTAATCATCGTCAAAAAGAAAACGCGGCAGCCCATTGCCACCGTTGCTCAAGCGACGCGCTATACGCTTGACGAAACAGTAGAAAAACCAGTCGTTTCGGTTACGGGTACGGTTGTCGACAGTACAGGCGCTCCGCTTGCAAGTGTTTTTGTCAAAATGAAAGGCACGCAAAAAAGCACTATCACGAAAGACGACGGCACTTTTGAATTCAAAGACATCGATCCGGCCAAGGCGACACTTATTTTCAGCTATGTTGGTTTTCAAACACAGGAAATCGCATTGGCAGGCCGCACGCAGCTGCACGTGACTTTGCACATGAAAACGGAAGTTTTGGACGAAATGGTCATTAATACCGGTTACCAGCAGATCAACAAAGAAAGTTTTACTGGTACCGCGCTGACGGTTTCGGGTGCAGACCTCAAAACCGTCAATCCGCAAAACCTGTTGAAAAGTTTGTCCACATTTGATCCTTCTTTCAGATTGATGGACAATACATTGCAAGGTTCCAATCCAAATGCGATGCCCAATATCACCGTCAGAGGGGCGACCGCGTTGCCCGCCAATACGACGGACGCGATCAGCCGCAATACATTGACGGGAACTTCCAATATGCCAACGTTTATATTGGACGGTTACGAAGTAGATGTTCAAAAAGTGTATGACCTGGACATCAACAATATCAAATCGGTAACACTTTTGAAAGATGCGGCTGCAACCGCAGTTTACGGCTCCAGAGCTGCCAACGGCGTTGTGGTGATCGTTACCAACCCGCCTAAAGAAGGAAAATTGCAGGCTTCCTACAATTTTGAAAACTACCTTACGACGCCCGATCTTTCCGTATATCATGTATTAAACGCCAGCCAAAAACTGGATTACGAGAAAACGGCCGGTCTTTACGATGCTGCAATCAACAAAGGCTACACGCAGGACCAACTCAACGAATTGTATTACCACAAATACAACCTGATATTGAGCGGTGTCAATACGGACTGGATATCGCAACCCGTCAGAAATTCGTACGGACAAAAGCATTCCATCTATCTCGAAGGTGGTTCTACGGCATTCCGTTACGGACTTGCGATGCGTTATCAGACGCAGCCCGGCGTCATGAAAGGTTCGGGAAGAGATCGTCTCAGCACCGACCTGAACTTGTCTTACAACCTGAACAATGCTTTTTTGTTCAAAAACACGCTGAGCGTTACGCGCATGAACAGCAAGGAATCGCCTTACGGCAATTTTGAGGATTATGTCAATATGAATCCTTACTATCCAAAAACGGATGCTGACGGCAACATCATTCAGGTCATCGACACTTGGGTCAGCCACGCCAGCAACGGTACCAATACGGTTAATCCAGTATTGAATCCATTGTACAACTCGACATTGGCGAGTTTCAACAAAAGCAACTACACGCAGATCGTCGATATGTTGGCCGCTGATTGGCATATTATCAACAGCTTGCGCCTGCGGGGAACGATGAGCATTAGCCAAACGACCACGGACAACAACGCGTTCACTTCACCATTTGCCAATGCGTATTATTATTACACTTCCAGCCAGGCAAATCAACGTGGCCAATACAATTACAACAACCAAAACGAAACTGTTTTGGACGGTAATCTTACGCTGAACTACAACAAACGTATTGGCAAACATTTCCTCAACGCGATATTGGGTTCCAATATCCGTTCGGAAAAATCGGACTACAAAGGTTTTGTCGCAACAGGATTTACCAACGACAAATTTTCCAATATTGGTTTTGCCAATTCCTATGCTTCCGGATCGACGCCGGACGGCGACCGTACCGAAACCAGATTGGTCGGTGCCTTTACCTCGGTCAACTATTCGTACGACGATCGATACCTATTGGATTTTACGTACCGTCAGGACGGATCTTCCAACTTTGGATCCAACAATAGGATTGCGCCGTTCAACGCGCTCGGTATTGGTTGGAATATGCACAAAGAAGCATTTATGCAACATTCGCCTTTTAGCCGTCTGAAAATAAGGGCCAGCACAGGTCTTACAGGTTCGGTTTCTTTTTCGCCATACATGTCGCAAACAATGTATAATTATTACATGAGCAACTGGTATGCGACCGGCGCCGGCGCCATCGTCACCAATTTTGGCAACAACAATCTGGAATGGCAAAAAACACGCAACTACGACCTCGGCATGGAAATAGGTTTTATGGGAGACCGTTTGCTAATCATGCCACGCTACTACCAGAAACTTACCAAAGGTTTGATTACAGACGTTACGTTGCCGCCATCCACCGGTTTTGATTCGTACAAAGCCAATATCGGCGACATGCGCAATACGGGTTGGGAACTTAACATTCAATATGCCGTCATCAGAAACAAGGATTTCAACCTCAACCTAACGGCCAACATGGTGCACAATACCAATACGATCGTGAAGATTTCGGATGCGTTGAAAGCCTACAATACCAAAGTCGACGATGCACAGTCCGATCCGTCCAATCTGGGTGCGCCATTGCTGCACTATAAGGAAGGACAGTCGCTCAATACGATCTACGGCGTTCGCTCGCTCGGTATTGATCCGGAAAACGGAAAGGAAATTTTCGTGAAACAAAACGGCAACCTTACCTACGACTGGAGCGCATCCGACATCGTTCCTATTGGCAACAGCACGCCTAAGGTAGAAGGCTATTTCGGATCCAATATCCGTTACAAACAGTTCAACGTAAGTTTTACTTTCTATACCAAATTTGGCGGACAGAGCTACAACCAAACCGTCGTCGACAGGATAGAAAATGCCGATCCGCGCTACAACGTCGACAGTCGCGCCTTGTCCCAAAGATGGCAGAAACCCGGCGACCACGCTTTGTACAAAAACATCGCTGACTTAAGCACGACACAGGTTTCGTCCCGGTTTATCGAAAAAGACAACGTATTGGAACTGTCTTCTTTTTACCTGTCCTACGACGCGAAAAAGAGTCTGACCACCAAACTCGGCATGAGCAACTTGCGATTTGCATTGACGGCCAACGACCTGTTCCGCGTATCGTCGATCCGCACCGAACGCGGCATCAACTATCCGTATGCACACAGTTTCACTCTTGCCATGACCGCTAATTTCTAAGCCAATAAAAGATTTACAAAAAATGAAAACCATTATAAAATATACCATTTGCCTGATAGCCGTCGCGAGTATGGCTTCCTGCAAAAAGTGGCTGGACATCACGCCACAGTCCCAGGTTTCGCTGGACGACTTGTACAAAACGCCCGAAGGTTTTGAAGAAGCCTTGAACGGCGTGTATATCCGCTGCGCGCAAAGCGACATCTACGGCGATGAACTCAGCTGCGGTTTTCTGGATGTGATGGCGCAAGACTACACGACGTCGGCATTGAACGACGCACTCGGCTACACACAGACTCAAAGATTCAATTACCAAGATGCCAATTTCATGAAACACCGCGACAGTGCCTGGGGCGGTTTGTACAATGCGATTGTCAACACCAACCTGATCTTGTCCAATATTGATGCAAAGAAAAACATCTTTAAAGGCAACGAATACAGCCTGATCAAAGGCGAGGCGTTGGCGTTGAGAGGTTTTCTGCATTTTGATTTGTTCCGCATGTTTGGATCTTCGCTCAACAGTCCTCAGCCTACGACCGGCATTCCTTACGTGACCAAATACACCAATACCGTAACGGCGATGAACACGCCGGCGGAAGTCATGTTCAATATACTGGCAGACCTGAACGGTGCCAAAGATTTGCTCAAAACATCCGACCCGATACTTTCCAATACATACGTGATTGCCTATCCCAATAGCGATTCCTCCACGGAAGCGTCCAACGATTCTTTGTTTTTGCAAAACAGAAGATACCGCCTCAATTATTTTGCGGTGTGCGGCGAATTGGCAAGAGTTTATCTTTATCAAAACGACAAAACCAATGCCCTCGCAAATGCCAAAGAAGTCATCGACTCCAAAAAATTTCCGTGGACAGCGCAGGCCGATTTTTTGAATACGGACGCAAAAACCAAAGACCCGATTCTGTACAAGGAGCTGTTGTTTTCGTGGTATTGCCCTTGGGAAACGAAGCATTTGCACGACCGTTTTTTGAACAATACTTCCGGACTTTACCTCAGCCAGGCTGATGCCCAATACCTGTACGAGACCAACGGTGTCGGCGGCGAAGACTTCAGGTACAAACAATGGCTGACCATCAACTCATCCGGCAATATGGAATTGCAGAAATATGCGCGCAATGCTGCCTATTTGGGGACGGACAACGACCAGAGCTACAACCTTTATCCACAGGCGATCCCGTCGTTGCGTCTTTCCGAAATGTATTACATCGCGGCCGAGGCGAGCTACGACGCCAATCCAACCAGTGCGATCGACTACCTCAACAAAGTAAGAAATGCGCGCGGTATCGGTGCTTCCGTAACGGCCAATACCAAATCCGACTTTACGAACGAACTGTTGAAAGACGCGCGTAAAGAACTATTGGGCGAAGGGCAGATTTTCTATATGTACAAACGGCTGTACCACAATATTGTCGGGCAAAACGGCGCCGTTACGGTTGCTAGCGACAAAATATTCACGCTTCCGCTGCCGGTCAATGAAATCCAATTTGGCAACCGATAATAGTCCCCATACCCCAAAAGACAAACAGCATGAAAACTAAAATATTATCCTTTATCTTCTTGCTCCTATTGGCAATTGCATGCAAGCATGAAGACGTGCAACTGTACAACAGCCCGGCAAATGTTTACTTTGATTTTTCCGACGGTCAACGCGACAGCCTACTGTACTCTTTTGCATTGGAGCCGTCACGATTGTCGGATACCATACAACTGCCCGTGAAACTGTCGGGCATTCAACTGCCGCAGGACAGACAGTTTATAATCAAGGTCGACGCTAATCTGGATTCAACCACGGCAAAGGCCAATCTGCATTACAAACCGTTGGACAGCGTATATACGTTGCCTGCTAATACAGGGTCGATTAAAGTTCCATTGGTCATTTACAACAAAGACACGGCGTTGCAAAGCAAATCTGTTCAGATTCGTTTTAAATTGTATCCAACCGCGGACCTGGACACGTCCCTCAATACTTTGATCAAAGGTCGTGTCGTTTTTTCCAGTAAACTGGAACAGCCATCTTGGTGGAATATGTGGATGGGCGGCTATTTTTCCCAAGTGAAATTCCAGCTTTTCATCATAGTTACCGGCCAGACGTCCATGACAACCAACAGCCTGGATGCGCCGCGTAACCTTTATTATGTCAGTCAGTTGACGACGTTTTTGGCAAATCCGACGACTTGGATCGCCAAAAATTCAGCCAAAGGATATGTATTGGACAAACAGGACGACCAGACCTATTATTTCTACTCAAAAGACAACCCTCAAAAGAAAATCCTATACAAATACGACGCGCAGGGCAACCGCTTCTTTTTCATAGACGAAAACGGCCTTCACGTAAACTAATAAACAAGATCTCCATGATAACAAAAAATAAACCTATTGCGTTGGTCTTTTCGCTCGTGCTGCTGGCAATAGCCGCATGCCACAAAGACCAGGGCAACTACGATTACAAAAATATTCCTGCACCAGTCGTTACACATCTGGACAGCAACTACAGTGTGTTTGTAGGGGACAGTTTAATCATCAAACCCACGATTACCATTCCAGACGACAACAATCCAGATCTTTCGGTCAAGTGGGTAATCAAAGCGCCGTCTATTGACTCCGGCGAGATTGATCTGGTATATGAAGGCGCAGAACTACATACCGTTTTCGGTTTGGGTACGGGCAATTATATCATGCGCATCTCGATCCAGAACAACAAAAACGGCATGACGTATTTCTACAATTCCGAAGTTACCGGCAAAACGGCATTTTCCGTAGGGACGACCGTATTGACCGACGACAACGGCGTGACACGTTTGTCTTTTGTAAAACCCAACGATTCCGTACAGTCCAATATCTACGAGGCAGTCAATCCAAGCGAAGAACTTCCTTCACAGCCAACGCAGCTATTGGCAGCTCCGCAGGCTTACCAGCCACCGATTATTCGCTATTGGGTATTTGGAAAGTCCGGCAAAAACACGGGTGTCCGCATCAATGCCAATACCTTTCAAAAAGACATCACTTTGGCAGACAATTTCTTCACGGCACCTGACGAAATCCATCCGCAGAAAATGTTTGTGGATCCAATGGGCGTGATTTCCGGCGTCATCAACGGGACTGTTTTCCACGGCACGACCTCTACTTGGGACCAAGCTCCTACTTACGGTATGTTTGACAATGGCGCGGCGGGCGATTATGTATGTTCGCCTGAGGTTGTGTACAACTACACAGGCATTTACGGCCCCGGCAACTATATTGGATTCGATACCGTTCGCCAGCAGTTCCTGCGCTTCAATCTCTACGGTACGCCGACCTATTTCGGCACGCAATACACCGTGATCGCCGATACGATTTTCAATCCGGCAAATCTCAAAATGAGCTTGGTACATCTGCAACAGATCAACGGCGGCATCTGTTACGCCTATTGCAAAAATCCAAAAAACGATTCTTTATACGAACTGAAATTCAATGCCGAGTTCAACGGTCCATTCCAGATAACCGCTTTGTCCAAACGTGCATTTGCACATCCGGATTGGATCAATAGCGCCACCTTGTGGCAGGCGACACAGAGCGAAATCATTTATTTTACCAACAAAGACAAAGTGTATCGCTACAATCCGCTCAACCAAGATTTTCGGACAGTGGCGGCAGATTTCGGCGAACAGACGGTTACGATGCTTAAAATATTGGACCAAAACACTTTGGCGGTCGGCGTAAAAGGCGGTATTTATTACCTGAACATCAGTACGGGACAGAATGGTACATTGATCAAGCACCTGGACGGTCTGCCCGGAAACGTGATCGACATGGCGGTCATCAACAACCAATAATCGAAGACATTGTTATTTTTTAAAACAAACATCAATACTCCATCAACATCCTAATATTATAGTTATGCGATTAAAAAGCAAAATCTCGTTATTCGCCCTTTTCCTATTGGGAATGGGAAACGCACATGCACAAAGCAAGAAAACATTCAAGCTTACAGGCAACATCCAAGGCCTAAAAGACTCGTCCGTATATTTGGCGTTTGGCACTTTTGGCAAAATGAAAGCGGACACGGTTGCCGTGAAAGACCACAAATTCGTGTTTTCCGATACAATTTCCGAACCTTGTTACGCGATGCTGTTCAACCACGATTATACGTTGAAAGTGGATTTGTTTTTGGACAAAGGCAACATATCGGTATCGGGAGAAATCGATTCGCTCTACAAGGCAAAAATCACCGGAAGCCCTGTCGTAAATGAATACGCTGCGTACAATGCTTACCAACAAGGAACGCGCCAAACGGTACAACTTATTTTCAACAAATACGTGGATGCCTACAACAAAAAAGATTCCGTGGCGGAAGCTGGTTACAAAAAAGAATTTGAAGACGCGAGAAACAAACAGGCTGCCTTGAGCAAGGAAGCGCAGGCAAAATTTGTCAACGAACATCCCAATAGTATTGCCAGCGCATGGGAACTTATCCACCTCGTCGATATGCCCAACCTGGCAAAAGGGAAGGCCATGTACGACAAGTTTTCGCCCACCGTCAAAAATTCTAAGATGGGAAAAGAGATTAAAGAACGTATCGACAAATTAAGCAGCGTAACGACCGGAAGCGTCGCCCCTGCATTCGCTCAAAAAGATACCGTTGGCAATACCGTCACGTTGAATGCATTCAAAGGCAAATATGTACTATTGGAATTCTGGGCAAGCTGGTGCGCGCCGTGCCGTGCAGAAAGCCCCAATATCCTAAAAGCGTATGCCAAATACCAATCTAAAGGATTCGACATCCTGTCCGTATCCTTGGACAACGACAAAAACAAATGGATAGAAGCGATCAAAAAAGACGGCCTTACCTGGACACAGGTTTCGGACCTAAAAGGCTGGCGCAATGAAGTAGCCTCTTTGTACGGTATACACGCCGTTCCCGCCAATTTCCTTATCGATCCATCCGGAAAGATTATTGCCCAAAATTTAAGAGGCGAAGCGCTGAACGACAAACTTGCAGCCATTTTCCAATAGCAGTTTTTTTCGAACAAAGCACGCAAACAAAAAGGTCGGCCGCAATTGCGACCGACCTTTTCTTATAAGTTAAAGCCTAAAAGGACTAACCCAACGCTACGCGTTTGAACTCTGTTACTTTCAAGTCTTTGTTTACGGATTTCAAGTAATCTTCAACAGATTTGGAAGCGTCTTTAACGAATGGCTGCGCCAACAAAGTATTTTCTTTGAAGAACGCGTTCAATTTACCGTCAGCGATTTTGCTGATCATTTCTTCTGGTTTACCAGCCATTTTAGGATCTTCTTTCATCGTGTCGACGATAACGGCTTTTTCGCGAGCAACAACGTCAGCAGCAACTGCATCCGGAGAAACCGCCAATGGGTTCAACGCAGCGATCTGCATAGCAACGTCTTTACCAGCTTCGTCAGCTTCGTGGCTCATACCAACCAATACACCGATACGGTAAGCACCGTGGATGTAAGAAGCAACAAACGGCGCTTCAACGATACTAACATGCGTAATCGCGATTTTTTCACCGATGGACGCCAATTTGTCGTTTACCAGTTCTTCAACAGTCAGACCGTTAATAGCAACCTTGTTCAGTTCTTCGATGTTTGCAACGTTATTTGCAACAGCTGCATCGGCGATAGACTTAACGAAAGCAACGAAATCAGCATTTTTGGAAACGAAGTCCGTTTCACAGCTAACGCTTACGATATATCCTTTTTTGTTGTCTGGAGTAGTTTGAGCGATGACCACACCTTCTTTAGCTTCACGGTCGCTACGTTTCGCAGCTACTTTTTGACCTTGTTTGCGCAACCAGTCAATAGCGGCTTCGAAATCACCGTTAGATTCAGTAAGAGCTTTGCGACAATCCAACATTCCGGCACCTGTTGCCTGACGAAGTTTGTTGATATCTGCTGCAGTAATTGTAGACATAATATGATTTAATTTAAAAAACGATTTTTAAGTAAAAATTAAAAAGGTAAAAGTAAAAACTCCGATGCGAAAATGTTCATTAACAAAATAGAAACACTTAGCCGTATCAGGCTTTTTTAGCTTTTTACTTTTGCCTTTTAACTTGGCGTTCGCCTTTACCAATAAAACCTTATAGAAACATTTCTATAAGGTTTTATTTGAATATCAATAGTTTATAGAACTAAGGATTGATTATCTTTTAGGACCAGATCCAGCTTGTGGACGGCGGCTTGCACCACCTGGAACGCGACGTTTAGCCGGTCCGTTTCCTGGAGCTTGGCTTCTGCCACCACGACCTGCGCCGCTTTCAGCTTCCGCTTCAGCCTGCAGACGAGCTGCTTTCTTTTCCGCTTCGTTGTCTACATCTTCGTCTTCGTCATCTTTAGCAGCCAATCTTTCAGCAAGACCTTCTGCGATGGCAGCAGTGATGTAGTTAGTGATGATAGCGATAGATTTAGTAGCATCATCATTGGAAGGGATCGCGAAGTCTACTTTGTTAGGATCGCAGTTGGTGTCGACCATACCGAAAGTAGTGATACCCAAACGTTTAGCTTCGGACAAAGCGATATGTTCGTTACCAATATCCACGATAAACAAAGCTGCTGGGAGACGGCTCATGTTAGCGATACCACCCAATACTTTATCCATTTTGTCTTTGTCGCGGCTCAACGTCAATTTTTCTTTCTTTGTCAAGCTTTCAGCACCAGTATCAGCCAACAATTTGTCGATACTCTGCATTTTTTTGACGCTTTTGCGTACGGTGTTGAAGTTAGTCAACATACCACCCAACCAACGTTCTGTAGCGAAAGGCATGTTTACTTTTTTAGCGCATTCGGCAACGATATCTTTAGCTTGTTTCTTGGTAGCAACAAACATGATTTTTTTACCGCTTTTAGCTATTTGTTTCAACGCAGCTACAGATTCCTGCAACGCATCTACTGTTTTGTTCAAGTCGATGATATGGATACCTTTCTTTTCAGCGAAAATGTAAGGAAGCATTTTCGGGTTCCATTTCTTCTTCAAGTGTCCGAAATGAACGCCAGCATCCAAAAGCTGCTGTTGCAAAGAAGTATTTTGTTCCATTATGATAATGATTTGAGTATTTGATAATTTGTTGATTTGATAATTTGATAATGGAATATTTGGTAAACGAAATAATATAAAGCATTACCAAACTGCCGAATCATCAAATTATCAAATTGAAAAATATTAACGTTTGCTGAACTGGAAGCTACGACGTGCTTTCTTGTGACCAAATTTCTTACGTTCTACACTACGTGGGTCACGCGTCAACAAGTCTGCTGCTTTCAAAGTAGGACGCAGTTCGCTGTCCATTTCGATCAAAGCGCGGGCGATACCCAATTTTGCAGCTTCGGCCTGACCTTTGAAACCACCACCTTTAGCGTTGATTTTGATATCGTATTTGTCCAAAGCGTCAATCGCTTTCAAAGGGGCTTCGACTTGGTTTTGCAGATAAGACAAAAAGAAATATTGTTTGTAGTCTTTGTCGTTAACGGTAATGCTACCTGTACCCTTTGCCAAGAAAACGCGGGTTACGGCTTCTTTACGACGACCGACGGCATTTTTTTGTTTTTCCATTTATATTTTGTTTTCTCCTGATGTCAGGAAATGAGTTGATTAGAATTTAATTTCTTGAGGTTTTTGTGCTGTATGTGGGTGGTTTTCGCCAACGTAGACGAAAAGTTTGCCATACATTTTGCGTCCCAATCTGTTTTTAGGAAGCATACCTTTGATTGCTCTTTCCATAACTACTTCAGGACGACGTTTGATCAAGTCCTTAGCTTTTTCTTCTTTCAGTCCACCTGGGTATCCAGTGTAGTGATCGTACAGTTTCTGGTCATTTTTCTTACCAGTCAATACCACTTTTTCTGCATTGGTGATGATGACATAGTCACCACAGTCAACGTGAGGCGTGTAGTAAGGTTTGTTTTTTCCGCGAAGGATTGCTGCAATGCGTGCAGCGATACGACCAACGGTTTGATTAGTACCGTCGACAACATACCATGTACGCTGTACGGTAGCCGCATTTGCATGCTTGGTCGTGAAATGTAAATTTGCCATTGTAAATAAATTTTTAGTCCAGCGCTATCCCACTGGTTTTGATTTTTGAAGCGCAAAGGTGAAATATTTGTTTGGTTGGGACAAATATTTCAGCACATTTTTTCACTGAACTTTCATAACTAATTGATAAACAATAAAAATTTTGACAAAAAAAATATTATTTAGAAAAAAATAACGCAAAAATCAGCTTATCAACCCGACAAAAGCCTGGCATTTACCCTATTTTTACGAACCTTGACGGTACAAACACCTCACATGAAAACAATTTTTGCGCTGGTTGCATTTCTCTTTTTTGGCAGTATCGGCAATGCCCAACAAATAAGTATAAAAGACAAAAAAAGCCGCTCGGCACTCAAGGATATATTGGTCATTCGTCCAGGCGGCAGCCTAGTCGGCAATACGGATATTGGCGACAAAATCACGCTCGACTCGCGCTCCACGCGCCAATACTATATATTGAACAGTCCCTTGATCGGCAACGATACCATGTTCATGGACAAGATTGTCGACCGGCAATATTTCGTTTCGGTACCGCAGACAGCAGCCCTATCGGACGTAACCGCAAAAAGCAGCCCAAAGGATTACGAAAAATCGACGGCTACTTTGCGACCTACGTAGTCAACAACGACCGTTTTACCATATTTATCGACGGTGAGGTTTCGTATATATCTGGAAACACAGCCCAATAACGAATAATTACGCGCTTATTTCTTTCTCGAAAACAGCGCCGTGTACACCTCTTCCCTACTCAGCTCGCGCATTTCGCCCGGCTGCAAATCGCCCAAAACGAGCTTTTCAATACGATAGCGCACTAACCGCAACGTCGGAAACCCCACCGCCGCCGTCATCCTGCGAACCTGGCGATTTTTGCCTTCCCAAAGCGTCACCGAAATCCATGGTGCGGGAATTTCCTTCCGAAAACGGATCGGCGGATTACGTTCGGGTATATTGGGCAGTTCAGTAAAAAAGGAAGTTTTTGCGGGAAGCGTTTGATGTTGTTTGCCGTTGATGGAAATCGTGACGCCTTTTTCGAGTTGTGCAGTTGCCTGCGTGCCGATAGCGCCGTCGACCTGCACCCAATATTCGCGTTCGTGTTCGTGCGCTGGATTAAGCAGGCGGTTATTGATCGATTTGTCGTTGGTCAACAGCAAAAGACCTTCACTGTCGTAATCGAGCCGCCCAACGGGATACACGTCCGTCGGCACGTCAAAAAAATCTTTGAGCGTTTTTTTGTCGCCTTCCGGCGAAAACTGGCTCATCACCTGAAAAGGCTTGTATATAATGTAGTAACGAGGGGAATTGGACGCTTTGATAATTTGAGGATTTGAAGATGGAGATAGACCGAAAGCCGGAAAGTCCGAAAGATAATTATTCTGATGCTTTCGCTCGACTGATTACTGACGACCGACCACTCAAATAACTTATCATTCATAATTCCTTAGTTTTTGTTGAAGATAAAAACGAAAGGTTTGAGTTTTTCGCTGACGATCTGTTTGATGCGGTACGGGCGGTTGATACGCTTGTAGCGGTTGAGGTCAATGATTTCGTTGGCAATACAGAAATTATCCATACTTTCGGCTTTTGACAAAATAGCCGAAATGTTCTGGATATGCTTTTGCAATTCCTGTTCGGTAAATATTTTTTCCCCGACCAATACCACCAGATCTCTGTCGTGCATCATAAGTGCCACTTTTGTTTTTTATCCGATTGGTTTCTTTGCAGCACATCCGCACTTTGCCTTTTGGGAAGAAGCACAGGATGCAAAACACAGACTCACGCTAAGCGCCAAAACCAAAATTATTAGAATTCGATTGCCGTTCATAGTTAATCAAAATTATGTAATTATTTTTACAAACTTATTTTGGGCAAAAATAATACATACAAAACCATATTGGTCGCACCGCTCGACTGGGGACTGGGACACGCGACGCGCTGCATTCCGATACTGCAATATTTCGCACAAAAAAATTGGAAACTCGTCATTGCCTGTCCGCCCGCTTCGGCGCACCACGCGCTTTTGTCCCGCGAATTTCCCGAAGCACGCTTCGTCGACCTCTTCGGGTACAATGTCCAATATGCCCGTTCCCGTACATTTTTCGTGCCGAAGATGGTCGCGCAACTGCCCAAAATCCGCTGGGCAATCCGAAAGGAAAATCTTTGGCTCAGGGATTTTGTGCAAAAAAACAAGGTGGACCTTATTTTTTCGGACAATAGATACGGCTTGTACCACCCTAAAATCCCCAGCGTATTCATGACGCACCAACTGGAACTCATATTGCCCAAACGGCATCAGCAAAACATCGTCCAAAAAATATTTTACCGATACATCAACCGTTACCGTCAATGCTGGATTCCCGATTTTGAAAAAGACGGTATTGCCGGCACGCTTTCCCATCCGAAAAAAATGCCGTCCATCCCCTTGTTTTATATTGGACTATTGTCGCGTCTGGGTGAAAAAATAACAGCTAATCCAATATACCAATTCCTTATTGTATTGTCCGGACCCGAACCGCAACGTTCCATATTGGAAGAAAAATTTCTCCATATCGTCGGGCAGCTTCCCGGAAAAACGCTCATTGTCCGCGGCACGCCGAACCAAGACACAACGCCGTTCGTCCCCGAAAACTGCACAATCGTCAACCATCTTTCCAACGACGATATGCGAAAAGCGTTTGCAGTCAGCCAATACATCGTCAGCCGTTCGGGCTACACGACCGTCATGGAAATCCTTTCCTGGCAGAAAAAATCCATATTGATTCCCACGCCCGGACAAACCGAGCAGGAATATTTGGGACAAGAACTAAGGCAAAAAAACTACGCCTACACTTTTGCTCAGGAATGCGAAAATTACCTCGACGAATTGTTGAAAGCCACACAGTTCCAATACGTTTTCCCCCAATATCCAACGGACACTTACAAAACGGTCATCGACAAAGCAATGGGAGCAATGGACAAATAATGGTTAAAGCCATTTTCTAGAACAGGGCAAACAATTTTCCCAACGACCACCCATTCAAACAATCCCATTGTCAACTATCCACTACCAATTGTCCATTAAAGAAACTGTTTGGGATAGTCGAAAAACCAGAAGCTCTTGTCGCTTTTTGCAAAATCCTTCCAGTCGTCGCAGTCTATTTTCAAGGCAAAAACGCCGCAGGTCGGCACGTTGTCCACGCGCACATTGGTCAATTCGTTCACAAAATCGGTCAGCCCCGTATTGTGCGTAAACAAAACGACGCAGTTACGCGTATTGTCCAAACCTTTAACAACGCGGTAAAACTCGACCGGAGGCGCCTGATACAGCGACGGAACCAATACAATATCGCTGGCTTTGGACTTGAAAACTTTGGCAAAAGCTTTTGCCGTCGATTTCGTTCGTTTGGCGGGACTCGCCACCAACAAGTCGGGGCGCACGTTCCGTTCGTACAACCGCGCCGACATCGTGATGACGTCGTTTTTTCCTCTTTCGTTCAGTGGACGGTCAAAATCCTTGAGCGCCGGATTTTCCCAACTACTTTTAGCGTGCCTTACCAAGATCAATTCCTTCATCGACCCAATATTTTATACGGTCTCAAAAATAGGCGTTTGCGTGCAAAATTTGCAAAAGAATGTATATTGCTTTTTCATTAAGAAAAAAGGCAAAAACAAAAATTAAAAAAACCGAGCGATTGCACGAATAGCAGAACCCGACAACATATCTGTAAATTATGGAAAAACAATTCCCGTTCAGTTTTGCATCCATATTGGACAACGACTTTTACAAGTTCACCATGCAGTGTGCGGTGATCAAACTGTATCCCGACGTCAAAACCCAATATCAATTTATCAACCGTGGACACCATGCGTTTCCCGAAGGTTTTGGCGAAGAACTGCGAAAGCACGTGGACCACATGGCGGAGTTGCAGCTAACCAAACAAGAAAAAGCTTTTCTGGCCAAAAAATGCCCGTACCTCAATCCAGCGTACATCGATTTTCTCAACGGTTACCGCTACGATCCGTCCGAAGTCGAAATCACCCAGAACGGCACGGAACTGGAAGTCAAAGTGCACGGCTATTGGTACCGGACGATATTATGGGAAGTTCCATTGCTGTCGCTCATCAGCGAACTTTTTTACAAATGCAACCACGCGCAGCGCATCAGCGACGACGACATACGCGAACGTACAGGCGAAAAAATGGACTTGTTTCAGCAACTCGGCGTCACCGTGGCCGAATTTGGCACGCGCCGCCGCCACTCCTACCAAGTGCACCGCGTCGTCATGCAAACTTTGATGGAATACTACAACAAATGTTTTGTCGGCACGAGCAACGTCCACCTTGCCATGATGCACAATGCGCGCATCATCGGCACGCACGCACACGAATGGTTCATGTTTCACGGCGCGCGCTACGGTTTCAAAAATGCCAACGCATTTAGTCTGAAAAATTGGGTCAAAGTCTATCAAGGCGATCTGGGAATTGCGTTGACGGACACTTATACGACGGATGTTTTCTTTTCGCAGTTCAACAAAAAATACGCGAAACTTTTTGACGGCGTTCGTCACGACAGCGGCGATCCTATTGCGTTTGCACAAAAGACCATTCAGCATTACCAATCCTTGAGCATCAACCCTTTGTACAAAACTATCACATTTTCCGACGGACTCAATCCCGAAAAAGTGCAGACAATCACCGAAGCCTGCAAAGACAAAATCGGAATTTCGTTTGGTATTGGCACCAACCTGACCAACGACGTCGGGCTGACTCCAATGAACATCGTCATGAAACTGACCAGCGTCGCCATGCCCGACATGCCGTGGACGCCAACCGTCAAACTTTCGGACGAACATGGGAAATACACGGGCGATCCGCGCACGATCGAATTGGCCAAAGAGATTTTGAATATAAGTAGCGAATGATGAGTTATGAACCAAAAAACGGTGATTCATTTTCCAATATAAAATCTACGAATCTGTGGCTTATCTAAAAAATCCAAATCCGTAATGACCGAACTAGAAAAACAGGAAATCAAATACAACAACGAAAGCCTGATCGAAAAACGTGGTTATCGTTTCAATCCGTGGTTGCCGATGGTGGAAGATCCGCGCCCGAGAAGTTTGGATGCGATCAAAGGCCGTATGTCCGTCATGAACGCCTTGATCAATATTTCGTTCGAAGCGCCGATCGAAGTCATCAAAGACTGGATCGACCAATATGAATTGTCCCCATATCTTTCGGATTGGGAAAAAAACATATTGGCAAAAACGAACGAAGAACTGACAGAACGCGAATCCAATACCTTGCGTTGGTATCTCGAAGCTTTGTGGACGCTGATGTGGGCGACGGAAATGATCACCGAACTCGACGAAAGAAAATGGTGCGGCGATTATATGGACGAACTTTTGCCCGACCTTCAAGCCAACGAAAACAACTCCAAACTGGAATCAATATCGACGCTACGACCAGAAAAAGAATTGTACCAAATGCTTGATTTATACTATCGTCTGCATTGGTATTGCGTCGACGAAAGAATGAACGGACGCGAAGCCAAAAACACCAATGAAGGTCTGGTGTATGAACGGCGCAAAGCGTTGGAATGGCTGCTCAATACGGAAAACGATTGGGACGATATAGAAATGGGGACATAGCCATCACCCATTGCTCACCTATGTTGTTCATACAATTTGGAGGGAATATGTTCTTGTAAAGAGCGGAATTCTTCTTTCTGCAAAGGAGCTGCATCCATTGTACGTATTGCATCTTCCAGTTGCTGTTGCGTGCGTATGCCAACAATAGCGGACGTTACAGCAGGATTTTCCCATACGTATTGTAGTGCAATCGCTGTAGCATCTCGATCTTTTTGTACGAAGGATTGTATCGCTTGTTGAGCATTTTCTATTTGTTGTGCGCTATGCCCCAAATAGTCTTTTGCTGGTTTGTCGACCAATAGTCCGCTTGCCAAAGCACCACGGACAACAACGCCAATATGGTTTTCCTGCATCAGCGGCAAAATGGATTCTTCCGGGCGACGATCCAACAAACTATATTGGACCATCAGGCTCACTATATTGGAATGTTTTGCATATTCGCGAACCACGTTCGGACGAATGGAAGAAATGCCGTAATGACGGATTTTTCCCTGCGTTTTCAATAGTTCAAACGCGTCGATCGTTTCGTTTATATTGTCTTCAATCGTGCCGCCGTGCAGTTGATACAGATCAATATAGTCCGTTTGCAAACGACGTAGACTATCTTCCACACTGTTCAATATATGTTGTCTGGATGGATTCCAGTCGAGTCCGCTACCGTCTTTTTTCCAGACATTGCCGACTTTGGTTGCCAATACAACTCGGTCGCGTTTTCCCTGAAAGGCTTTCCCAACAATAGTTTCGTTCATTCCTTTATCGTAGATATCTGCCGTATCGAAATAGTTGAGCCCTTTGTCCAAAGCCGCGTGCAGCAGTTGTATGTTTTCATTTTCCGTACTTTTCAAAGACATACAACCAAAACCAATACGGCTGATTTCCAATTCCGATTTTCCTAGCTTTCTGTATTGCATAACACCAAATTTAAAAGCAAAATCCTCACATTCTCCAGAAAAAGTATTTTTACTTCTTGGTTTTTAATTTTTCCTTTGTACAATGTTTGAATCAACAACACAGATAAGAGTTCGCTATGCGGAAACGGATCAGATGGGCGTCGTGTACTATGGCAACTATCCTACTTATTTTGAAGTCGGTCGCGTGGAAGCGATCCGTTCGCTTGGTTACAGTTACAAGGCAATGGAAGAATCTGGTATTATGATGCCCGTCGTGGATGTTCATATCAAATATCTCCGACCAGCCAAATACGATGACCTGCTCACCGTCAAAACCCAGATCAGGGAAATGCCATCCCACAAAATTGTTTTCCATTCGGAAATATTGAATGAGCAAGGCAAACTGCTCACAAAAGGAGAAATAACACTTTTTTTTGTGGATGCTGTGCATTTTTCCAAAGCGTCGATCCCCGAAACATTTGAAAAGATACTGAGACCGTATTTTTTTGGATAAATAAAAACCTTCACAATCCAGCCTTCTCTATCGGTTGGTGTCCTCACCGACCGAAACTTCAATTGGATCGACACCAGAGAAGAACTTGCTTCAAAAATCAGATTAGATTCATAATAATCCTGTAAGAGAAAAATGGAATCTGTATAGATTGCCGGAGGATTACAGACGGAGCAGCGCTAGGTTTTATCTGAATGGCGTTGATTAATTTTAATATATGTACCTATTGTAAGCAATAAAGCATTTTCGGTCGGTGAGGACACCAACCGATAGGAAAAAAAACCATGGAAAAGCGCTAACTAAAAACGCGGCAGGTTCCCCTATAGAAACCTACCGCGTCTATTAAAAAATAGGTGTGCCAATACTGACGACCGACCACCGTCGACTGACCACTAAACACCTTCGTTTCTAAAAACCACCGTATTGTCAAACACATCCACCAATACGGGATGTTGGCTATTTCTCTATCGGTTGGTGTCCTCTCCAACCGAAACTTCAATTGGATCGACACCAGAGAGGAACTTGCTTCAAAAATCAGATTACATTCCTCATAATCCAGTAAGGGGAAAATGGAACCTGTATAGATTGCCGGATTACAGACGGAGCAGCGCTAGGTTTTATCTGAATGGCGTTGATTAATTTTAATATATGTACCCATTGTAAGCAATAAAACATTTTCGGTCGGTGAGGACACCAACCGATAGGAAA
>Ga0154006_1000015_pt1 | contig 128822 bp, 122 predicted proteins | sample TSFL090MetaG_FD_104747 | JGI IMG/M metagenome (GOLD analysis project Ga0154006, IMG submission 104747) | Attine ant fungus gardens microbial communities from Florida, USA - TSFL090 MetaG | ecosystem: Host-associated > Fungi > Mycelium > Unclassified | place: USA: Florida, Wakulla State Forest...
ACGACGCTCCAATTATTAATCAAAGCGTAATCATTGGAACTCTAAATAATAGTTGTGAAACACCGCCTGGGCAAAGTGCGAAAGAGAAAAATAACAAGTTACTTCTTTATCCCAATGGTTTGCCAAAACCTGTTGGGATTACCATAGCAGAACAAGAAAAAACGAATTAGAAAATGAAATTATAAATTTAAATTCTATTGTTTTTAAAGAGGTTCAGATAACGAATATGTAAGGAAGCTAGCGTATAAACAGATTAAGAGGCAAAATAAATAAGACTTCTAGCCGAGTTAGTCGGTTTGCTTTTTCATTTTTTTGTGCGTGATTAAACTGTCCATAGCTTAATATTAAAATAATATTGTAATTATTAAATATTTTCTTGATTATAAAATAGTAAATAAGTAAAATTTTGAGAGATTTTTTAAGGGTCTAAGTCTGAATTATAAAAAGAAGCTCTTGAAAGAGCTTCTTTTTTAGATATCCATTTCCCAACCGTTATCTCGGTCACGTTCCTTTTTGTTCATGTTCTTTTTCCTAATTGATTTATCAACATTTTTTACCAAGTACAATTTTTTAGAAATAGTTAGCCTTTTCCACTATCTCTATCGTCTTAAATTAAGGCATACCCTTCCTACGGATAAGATATTTTGTGTATAGTTGATTGCCCGCTTCTGAAAGAATGAAGCCAACAGCAATAACAATCGACAGTAGAAACACCTTGATAGAAAGTTGCACTGCCGAATGATAATTATCCTGTACAAAGTAATGCACAGCATCATGAGCTGCTCCACCCGGAACAAGTGGAATCATGCTAGGCGCAGTAAAAATGATCGCGGGCACTTTATAAATATGTGCATAGCTTTGTCCAATCACCCCAATTAAAAGGGCGGCTATTAAAGTAGATATTACCGTATTAACATCTAAAGCAACGAGTACACTATACACCACCCACCCCACCATACCTATCAACCCGCATTTAACTAAGGCACTTTTAGGGCTATTAAACATGATGCCAAATGCAACGGAGGCAACAAAACTCGTGATAATTTGTTGCAATAAATGCATGGTTCATCCACCTCCTAATCATTTATAAAACAAAAGCAATAGCAGTGCCCATTCCAATGGCAAAAACGGTTAAAAAAGCTTCTGCCCCCCTCGATAACCCTGAAATAAGATGCCCAGCCATAAAATCTCGAATGGCATTGATAATCAACACACCAGGTACGAGAGGTATGACAGATCCTACGATAATTTTATCCACTTCATGACCCAATCCAAAATGCGTCAACCCAGCAGATACTGCTCCAATGATCAAAGACGCCACAAATTCGGCAAAAAACAAAAACTCCAGCTTAGTGAGACGATGAAAATAAACAAGACCAGTAAAACCTAAGCCACCTGCCAAACAAGCTGGTAAAAAATCACCCCATCCTCCTTTAAACATCATAAGAAAACACCCGCTGGCAATAGCAGCTGATAGGATTCTCAGCCAAGTTGGATAGGTAAATTCAGGCTTTTCTATCGCCTTTAACTGTGAATAAGCTTCTTTTAGTGAAAGATCCCCACCACTAATTTTTCGACAAACATGATTGACATCTGCAACCTTTTGCAAATCGGTGGATCGCTCAGACACGCGGATAAGTTTCGTTGGATTGATGCCATCAATTGAAAAAATAATCCCTGTGTGCATCACAAAACATTGCGAAGGTCGATCATCAAAAACCGCCGCAATCTGTGTCATCGTCTCTGTTACTCTACTGGTGTCTGCCCCGCCTTTTAACATCATATCGCCTGCCAATAAGCAGACATCCATAATCTGTGATTGTTCCTTCATTTTTACTCTCTCCATATGTGCTCAGCTAATTAAACACGCCCTTAGCTGAGCCTATGTTTTTTAACATCATATTCCTAATAGTATGAAAAATCAATCGACAACTCTCAAGAGATGACCGCCTAAAGTATACATATGACAAAATTCCTTCAACTACAGCGAAAAAATCCCTGTCCTCCTTTTTTCAGTATAATCAACCCAGAGCTGATGAATCAATAAAAAATACAAACTTAACCCTTGCATAATATTGACAAGTCAATAATCTTTACACAAGTTTAAAAAGATGACATATATTTTTAAATTATTATTTCCCATCCACGGAAATTCTATCCCACACATCCGCAACGACCATAATGACCCTTGAAACCATCTCTTGTCACTTATGACATTGACATAATCACTCCGTTCTCGACATGTTTTAATCCACTTCTATTATATAAACAATATAATCTATTCCCGCAACACCTTATCGGATTGAAAAAGCTGTGCTCAAAAAGTCAAAACATGACTTCATAAGCACAGCTCTACTCACTATTTACCTTTGAAATTTATGGATTTCTTCTTTCAAACTCGTTATCGTTTCAGTAAGCATATCTGCCGAATTAGCAATGACCTGAATCGCGTATTGTTGCTCGCTCACTGAAGCCGTCACTTCTCCTGTTGAAGCTGCTGTTTCCTCACTCACTGCTACAATATTCTCAATAGAGTTCGTCAATTCATTCTTAGATTGGACGAGTTGATCCATCCCCTCATTAACAGTTGTAATGGCTTCCACTACAACCTTCACCAACTGATCGATATTCTTAAAAATTGTTTCAGTTTCAAGAACAGCTTGATTCTGCTCTTCTAAAAAATGTGTACTATTACTCATTTCATTGTTAACAATGACTGTCTCGCTACGAATGCCTTGTAGCGTATCGGATACCTTTTTGGTTGCCGTTGACGTTTGTTCGGCGAGCTGTTTGATTTCCCCAGCCACCACCGCAAAGCCTTTTCCTTGCTCGCCAGCCCGAGCTGCTTCTATACTGGCATTTAGTGCTAGTAAATTAGTTTGTCCAGAAATATCATTAATCAACGTAATAATACCTTCGATGTCATCCACCTTTTGTACAAGATTCACAATAACCTCGCCGATACCTTCTACTGCCTCATGGGTCTGTAAAGATTTTTCTTTTAAGACATGAATGCTCTCTACACCTTTTTCATTGGAATATGACACTTGTTCAGTCGAAGCAAGTATTTGTTTGTTTTGATCATTCACCTTATCGATCTGTTGTGACAAGGCGTTGTTAAAATCCAAGGTTTTTTCAGAATCTGCGGCTTGCTGCATGGCTCCCTTTGAAATATCCGCAACCGTCTGATTAATTTCCTCGCCCGATGAAGACGTCTCTTTGGAAACCACATTTAAATTTTCGGAAGTAATATCCATATCCTGAATCGATTTTTCCATCTTTTCAATCAAGGATTGTAACTGCTGAACCATTTGATTAAATCCTTTGGATAATCTACCAATCTCATCCTGTCGCTTCAGCTGTATAATAGTCAATTCTAGGTTTCCACTGCCAATTTGATCGAGCTGTTCCGCCATCTGGCTAAGAGGACGAGCAAGATGGTGTGCAAAAAAATAAGTGATGACAATTCCCACAACGACTAAACAAATCATGAGAATCAACAGAGTTGTTCCAATATGACTGACATGATGTATGGTCCCTATATAAGCTGTTATAGCTAAGACTAGACTGGGTATCACCAATAAAAGCAGAGCCACACCTATAATTTGAAATTTGATGGATTTCACCACTTCCACTGACCTTTCTTCTCATGACGCCATGCATCACATTTTTCCCACTTTCTACTAATAATATCGGAAAGAAATGAACATTTTTTAACCTTATTTATGAGAGGTGATCAACTTTTTTGAGCAGCTAAGCACGCAAAACAATTCCCGTCTTACCTGTTTTTTCTTTGATTTTAACCGCCGCATCAGCAACCTGTTGCCATGTTGGATGAAGAGGCATAGCCACTCCCGATGCCTTCAAAATATTCTTATTGTAATACAGCATGCTACTTTCCCCATAAAAGGGTAAGGCATATAATTGCTTATTGTAGGACAAAGCATTTTTAATCGGGGCAAACACGTCATCTAAATCATAGTTGGCTTTTTCTTTATCTGACATTTTATTAAAATAATCGTCTAATGAGATAAGCCATTTATTTTTAGCCCAAATCGGTGCATCATAGGTACCAATATTGACCCTCCTTGTTTTCTTTTGAATTACTTAACTAAAGTATAACAAGGATATAACGGCTGCTTTTACTAAGTTCCATGAATTTTGTCTACATAAAAAATGACAAACTTGATGGAACACTCTACCTCTCTTTTTATACTAATGGACAAAAAAAGAATGCCGAAGCATTCCCATCATAATATTTCGCATTCTTTCACATTACTGTTCATTCTGTTAGTCTAACGCCGCCCTCTTCTTTTAGAGCCTCCTGAATGTCTTGCCTGCTGTCTGTTACGACTCTGTCTTCTTCGCCTTCGGTCATCTGAAGATCCACCATTTGATAGGGTATGGCTTTGATTTCTTCGTGAAGTCCTTGTCTTACTCACATTGGCTTTTCGGTCAGGTACCATCTGTTGATTCTTTTCTTCCTTACCTTGCTGGCGATCTGTCGCCATGTCTAGAGATTTTTTATTAATTTTGCCCTTAATTCCCTTTTCAATTTGCTTGAGATAAACTGAATCCTTAGGAGCAGCAAAGGTGATAGCAATACCTGTTTCACCTGCCCTACCTGTCCGTCCTATCCGATGAATATAGCTTTCTGCATCATGTGGCAAATCGTAATTAAAAACATGCGTGACCCCTTCAACATCCAATCCACGCGCCGCAACATCCGTTGCCACGAGAAGTTGAATTTTTGCCTGACGAAACCGCTCCATTACCTGTTCACGCTTCGCTTGAGAAAGATCACCATGAAGCTCATCAGACTCATAGCCTAATGATTTAAGAGCATCATTTAATTTGCTTGCCCTCCGCTTAGTGCGACAAAATATAATGGCGAGAAACGGACGGTAAAGATCAATACATTGACATAGCTTGTCTTGTTTTGTGCGATCCGTCGTTTCTACAACATATTGTTTGACTTCATCAAGTGTCACGTTTGTACCACGAATCTGAATATGATCAGGTTTTTTCATATAGCGTCTCGCCAGAGTTTGCACCTGTCCAGACATGGTCGCTGAAAACAAGAGCGTCTGCCTAACAGCCGGCGTGCGACTTATAATCGTCTCCACTTCATCCAAAAAACCGATGTGGAGCATTTGATCCGCTTCATCTAATACCAAATGAGAGAGATCAGATAATTTTAACGTTCCCCGGTTCAAATGATCGGTCAAACGACCAGGTGTCCCAATGACAATATGTACCTTCCCTTGTAATTTTTTGATTTGCCGCTCAACATCCTGCCCTCCATAAACAGCTAGAATGTTAATATCATCGAGTCCCGCTGCCATCTGCTTGACCTCCGTCGTAATCTGCAGCGAAAGCTCCCGAGTCGGAGCAATAATCAAAGCTTGAGGCTTAGCTTGCTCTGGAATGATCTTCTCAATAATTGGTAGAATAAAAGCAAGTGTCTTTCCCGTTCCTGTTTGCGCTTGGGCGATAACATCTTTACCGCTTAAAATCACCGGTATAGCTTTTTCTTGGACAGGCGTTGGCTGGCTAATACCGTTTGCTTTTAACACTTGAACCGTTCTCTGACTTAAACCGAGCTGTAAAAAATTTTTCAAATATACTATCCCTCCTTATGAATCCTTCTTATCCTTATTTTTAAGATACGTCCAACCCTCTTCCTGATAAATCATGCCCCGTTTCATCAGTCGGCCTAGAGCACGCTTAAAGGCCGCTTTACTTAAATGAAAGTGCTTTTGAATACTGTCTGCTGCGGTTTTATCCCAATAAGGCATCGTGCCTCCCCGCTTGGTGAGATAGGCATAGATGGTCTCTGCATCCTTGTCCATGCTTTCATAACCACGCTGTTTCAAAGACATATTGATAGTGCCATCTTCCTTGACAGCAATGACACGCCCTTCAATCCGTTGTCCCAATCTCAACGGTTCTGTTCTTTCCAATTCGTGGTTAAATGCTAGCCACTTTTCATCCGTTAGAACAGCCGCCCCTACACTTAACAGCTGATAAACGATTCCTGATATATTGTGATTAAAAGCCGCTTGTTCAGCAGGGACACTCAAACTCTCAATACGTTTCACAGGAGCGATCTTTCCAAAAAGTCGCCCCTTTTTATCATTTGTTAATGCACAGCACAGCCAATCCCCTTGCGCCGGCCATTCCTCAAACGATTCCGATAGATCATCTTTCGAGACGAGCACATCCTTACTTGTGCCGATTGATATAAATACACCGAGATGATGATTGACTCCTACAACCTCAACCCAATCATAGGTGTCTTTAGTAATCTTAGGGAGCGTTTGTGTCGCAGCAATGCGCCCCTGATGATCAGTATATAAAAACACCTCAATGGTTTGTGTGAGCTCAACCGCATTTTCAGCATTCATTTCATTTTTATGTAAAAGGATATCTTCGTTACCATTGGATAAAAAGTAACCAAAAGGAGCTTCTCTTTCCACTTGAAGCGTCACAATATCGCCCGCTTGTAATGCACACATAAAACGCCCTCATTTCCACGACTAGTTACTAGCCATTAATTATAACACGACAAACTTCGCTCCGGAGCGTATTCCATAAATATTATGTCGCTAAAAGTAGATTTCTATCAAACAACAATTTTTTTTGCACCCTTTACATCATCATTTATTTTGACATCGATCGACCTTTTTAGCGTAGACTTGGATGAAGAAGGTTTACAAACTTATAGATGAGGGACAGTGAAGGCTCTTATAAACAAATTAAAAAGACCGTCGCATGATTTGAATGCGAACGGTCTTCTGACTATTATTTTAGCAAGGCTTGATATTCATGGGTAATAAGTAGACCAAGGGGTGATCCTGGATCCAATTCAGTGTAAGTCCTAATGGCTACATCTAAGCCTTTTTCTCGAATGGTTTTCTGAAGCTCAACAGCTTCTTTATCTTCTGCAAAATCAAAGTGCAAGGTTGCCGCAATGCCCTTTGCCAAATAAATAGGCTCCTTACCAACCAAGCTTAGGTATTGTTCAGCAGGTGCAACCAAGCGATCATTTGAACCTAGCTTGCGTATCGGTGATCGCCCCACGCGCGTGACCTCATCAGAGATATACGGATTCTGAAAACGATTTAAGATCTTATGACTATATTTTTGGTGCTCTTCTAGCTTAAATCCATGTTTTTTAACCAAAACAGCCCCAGTTTCATTTAGTGCGCCTTCCACCAACGCCTTAATCTCAGCATTCTGTACTGCCTTATCAACAGCACTAATACCAGCAGCATAACCAGAATAAGCGGCGATCGCATGACCCGTATTGACCGTGAAGAGCTTACGCTCGATATAAGGCTCTAAGTTATCAACAAAGAGGATGCCTTGAACAGATGGTTTTTCTCCAATCAGTTTACTTTGATCTACCACCCATTCATAAAATGGCTCGACCACAACCATCAGCTTGTCCTCATTCGATTGATTAGGCACAATGCGGTCAACCGCTGCATCCGGAAAGCCGAAATGTTGATCGAAAGCTGCCTGTTCTTCAGCTGTCAGCTTTTCATAGACCTTCTCTTTAAGTAAGGTGCTACCGCCAATCATGTTTTCACATGCAATAATATTTAGAGATTGTCCACCCATTTCTAGTCTTTGCTTAAGACCATCTGCAACAATCCCTGCGATAAACGGCAATATAGTTGGTCCTATGGCAGTCGTAACAATGTCCGCATGCACAATGGCATCAATGACCTTATCAGGATCAGTCTGGCTATTAATCGCCGACACATTTTTAACGGTCAGGGTTTCACGCTCTTCATCAGCAAGCACGACATCGTATTGTTTCCTATCATTAATAAGATCCACAATCTCACTATTGACATCAACAAAGCTTGTGTGAAATCCTGATTGATAAAGCGAGCTGCCAATAAAGCCCCTGCCAATGTTCCCAGCTCCGAAATGAACTGCCTGCATATTAATTCACCCCTTCAAAAAGGGCTAGAATCTCTTCCTTGGTTGTTGCATTAACAATCTTAGTAACATTTTCTTCTTCAGAACAGACAATGGCAATATTAGAGAGAATATCTAAATGCTCGTTGTTCTTACCCGCTATTCCAAATAACAGCTTAACAATATTGCCATTACCGAAATCTACACCGTCCGGAACTTGTATAATAGAAATGCCAGACTCTTTAACAGCGTGCTTAGCATCCTCCGTACCATGTGGAATAGCAACAAAATTCCCCATATATGTTGAGGTGAGTTTTTCACGTTCAAGCATTTTATCAACATAGCTAGCATCGACATACCCTCTGTCCACAAGAATTTGTCCCGTTAAACGAATAGCACTTTCTTTGCTAGTAATATTTTGACCCAATAAAATGTTTTCCGCTGATAAAATGTTTAATGCCATTACGCATTCCTCATTTCTTGTATTTTTTCATGATAAAACTTGCTAAGCTGCATGGATAGAAAGGAGAGCATGAGCTGCTCATTATCGGATTCAAACAGCGCAAGGCTTTCTGGACTTTCAACAACAATGGCGCTGATTAAACTCAGCACCTCGAGTGTCTGCCTTGATGCCTCTTCCGGAGCGAGCAAGAGCAACATATGGTCAACCACAGCATCTTTTCCATCCATCCCTTTAAGATAAAGTGGATTTTGTATATAAAGGTTTCGAAAAACCGGCTGACTAATCTGAGCGCTACGCGCGTGAAATAACGCAATCCGTGTGTTAGGGATGCCCAATCCTCCCAGCCTTTCACGCGCTAACAAGGCGTTGACCACACGACCTTCATCCGCTATCATTCCAACCTGAGCAAGCTGGGCACAGACCAAAGACAGGATCGCCTCGACCGATGTCTCCTTCTCAATTGATTCTAAGACAAAGGATTTTAGTACAGACACGATCACCTCTGCATAACGCTGAGAAGCTTCAAGGTAAGTAACAAAATCTTTCATACTACTATGATAAATCTTTGAACCTGGGCCTGTCATCATTTCTGGTAGATGACCGCCTCTAGTCTTCTCACCAATGAATGCCTTAATTCCCTCGGTTTCTTTTTTAGTTAACATGGGACTAACCAAAATATAGTCTTCCTCATCAAATTCCGGAAGACGAATCGTCGAAATAATGATATCGTATACCGACATGTCAATTTCACGAAGCTCGAATAAAGAAACATTGCGCAAATAACGAATTTCAGGGATCTCTTGTTTGATACGTGTGCTTAATATCTTAGAAGTTCCTATCCCACTCGAACAAATAACTAAAGCCTGCAATGGTTCTTGGCGTTGCCGATTCAATAAAGCCGAACCAAAGTGCAATACTAAAAAACCAATTTCTTCATCAGGGATTATTAAATCTGGAAAGATCTCTTTAGCCCCGTCTCTGATAATGTCAAATAACATCTGATAATCTTCTTTTATTTTTTCCAATATAGGATTATGGATACGCATATTTTGCTGTATTCTATAAAGGGCGGGTGTTAAATGAGTGATTAGGCCTTGAAATAAAGAATAGTCATTTCCCAAAGGAATAGTTAACTGTGCTTCGACATAATCAATCAACTGCTTGGCCTTTGCCGCCATTTGCAAATGTGTACCCTCTACCGTATAGTCATATCTTAATTTCGCACCTTGAAGATGCATAGTGATATAACCAATTTCCGCCTTAGGAATAGTAATCTGAAAAACTTTTTCCAGCTTAGTAATCATTTTAAAAGCAATCTTATATTCGGATGTGGTCTCCAAACTTTCCAAATACGTCTTATCAATCTTAATGTTCTCACCTTGTAAAATTCTTTCAATAGCTAGACCTAAGTGAACGACTAATGCAATATACGCACTGTCAGCAATAAAGTAGTCTAGCTCATTATTGATCTCCTCTATCACCTTTTCAACAGTCACCAATTTTTGCTTATCAACTAAACCCAATAGCTTTTCTGAAATGGAATCCGTTTGCAATGTCGGTTTATGCTGAATATTTTTACGAATAAGTGAGAGAAATTCCACCTCATCCATATGACGAGCAATCATATCACTCATTATGCGCCGCTTAGCATGCTCTTCACCAACAATCTCAACACCATAGCCACGCTTTCGAATGACTTGAAGACCGTAATCCACAAGCTGTCCTTCTAATTTTTTTAAATCAAGACTGATGGTCACGATGGTAACACGTAGATCATGAGCTAGAGAACCAAGCTTCATCGGTTCCACAGCTTCAAGCAAGCGACATAGCAAAATAGTCTCTCGCTCTTCAGGTGTATAATCATGATGACTTTGTTTATAAAGCATTAATTGAAGTGCATGGATGTCCTCTGAACCACCAAATAGTCGAATGCCCACGCCGGATTTTTTGACTAAGTTGATATTAAAATGTTTCAGAACAGCTTCACTACCTTTAAGATCGCGATGAATCGTTCTTTCACTGACATCCAGTGCATTAGCAAGCTGTTTAATTGTGATATCACCCTTAGAAGACACTAACATATCTAATATAATATGCTCTCTAGCCGATATATACATAGCTCTTCACTCCGTCTGGATCTCATCGATTCCCCACATACAGATCTTAATGATGTTGACATTTTTTTATAGATAGAACCATTCTCTCACATCATAATCCTTAATGTTTCACTCTTCAATAGAAACAAAACATGTTTTCGTCACTGCCATTGTTGACAAATTTTTAACAACGACTTCTATAAATTCTCTAGCATCCCCCTGCTAACCTATAAATAAAAAGCTGATTCTAAAGTCTCAAAAGGACTCGAATCAGCTTTAATAGTCAAATAACTACTATATTATTTTAATCTTTCGATGAGCGCATCGTATTCTGGACTGCTTAAGAAATTATCGACGGAAATATGCTCTGCATCTGGCAATTTTGCTTTAGCACGACCTGTCAAATCTCTGTGGGTAACAACAATATCCGCATCGGACGGCAGATTGTTTATCGACGTATTCGTGACATCAACACCCAATCCAGCATCCTTCACCTTCTTTTTCAAAATGGAAGCACCCATAGCACTGGAACCCATTCCTGCATCACAAGCAAACACGATTTTATTAACATCTTCTGAGGCAACGCTAACAGTTGTATCTGATGCTGTTTCTAAGACAGAGACCACACTGCTTTTCTTACCTTTCATTTGCTGCATCTTCTCAGCGGCAGCGGACAGATCGCCTTCTTGATTTTTGCTTTTTCCTGTTTTAAGGATCAATGCACTTAAAATAAAGGAGACGACAGCCGCAACTAAGACACCTGCTATAACACCAATGTAGTTGCTCAACCCCCTAGGCGTCATCGCTAAAATAGCAAAGATACTACCTGGTGAAGCCGCAGCGGTTACGCCGGCATTGAATATCGAGAAGGTGAGCGTTCCGGCAACACCACCTGCCATAACAGCGAAGATAAGCAGTGGTCGCATTAAGACATAAGGGAAATAGATTTCGTGAATCCCACCAAGAAATTGAATGATGATAGCACCAGGGGCAGATTGTTTTGCGCTTCCTTTTGCAAAAACCCAGTAAGCAAATAGCATACCAACACCCGGTCCTGGATTGGATTCAAGCAAGAATAAGATCGATTTACCAACATCTTTAGATTGCTCTACACCTAATGGAACGAGAATACCATTTCCAATTGCATTGTTTAAAAATAACACCTTAGCTGGTTCAATAAAGATATTCGCCAAAGGAATCAGATGGTGATGAACCAAGAAGTCTACCCCACTTGCCAAGACATTGCTTAATCCCCCGACTGCAGGACCAATTAAATAATAAGCAAAACAAGCCAATATACCTGCGACGATACCAGCAGAAAAATTATTAACGAGCATTTCAAAGCCTGACCGAATTCTATCTCTAAACAATCGATCCACTTGCTTTATACAGTAACCACCTAAAGGCCCCATAATCATAGCGCCTAAAAACATTGGCACATCCGAACCTACAATGACCCCCATTGTAGCAGCAGCACCAACCACACCACCACGTTCAGAATGGACAATCTTACCGCCCGTATAGCCGATAAGAAGTGGTAATAGATATTTAACCATTGGATCAACCATTTCAGCAAGATGCTTATTAGGTAACCAGCCCGACGGTATAAAGAGAGCAGCTAAGAGACCCCAAGCGATGAACGCCCCAATATTCGGCATAATCATACCGCTTAAAAAACTACCAAACTGCTGCACCTTCACTCTAAATGTACCACGTTTTTCAGCGTTTTCAGCTACTGATGACATATTTAAACCCCCTTTTTTAACCGTTTTCATTGTTGGATTAAAATAATATATCTATTATTTCTACTGCACGGGGATTGTTCCTCTCCGCCCCATTCATTATAAAAACCCTTACTATGAATTTCAATAACATGTAATGATGGTTTTGTCAAAACCATTGTTGCCATTTTTTTAAATACATGACAACTACGGCAATGAAAATAGGCTTCACCATCACATATGGTCAATGCATTCATTGACATATTGTTGTAACAACACATATATAGCCATATAAAATGAAATACATCAGTATTTTTCGTTGTCATTTATAAGTTGGATAAATTCATAAAATATTTTGATACAAAATCATATATGATAATAAGCATCAAAATACCCCTAACTATTTGTTAGGGGTTAATTTTTATGCCATAATAAACTTCACACTTATGCGAGGGATTAGATGTTTTTTATGGATTGAGTCCTGCTCAAATAAAAATCCCATATTACAATTACGTGGTTTGTGTTTCATCATCTTTAGTTAAATTAGGAGCTAAAATTAACGGTACTCCTAACATTTTACCTGATAAATAAGAAACAAATTCACTTGAACTTGATACAACAGGATAAATAAATTTACTTATATCTTTCTTTAAATCATTAATTAATTTGTCATCGTCCATTTCTTTTTCAGTCTCTAATTTAGAAAGATCACTTTTTTTATTCTTCACGTCATGCAATTGTCATGAACAGCATCAAAAAGATTTATAGTATTTCCCCATTACTTTCAATAACTTTCTTATACCACTCAAAACTTTTCTTTTTGATGCGTTGAAAGCTACCATTGCCGTAATCATCAACATCTACATAAATAAAGCCATAACGCTTGCTCACTTCTAATGTTGAAACACTGATGATATCAATGGGTCCCCAGCTCGTATAGCCTATCACTTCTACACCTTCATTAATAGCTTCACGCACCTGCACCAAATGCTCCTGCAAATAATCAATGCGGTAGTCATCGCTGATATAGCCATTTTCATCTACCTTATCGACGGCTCCCAATCCATTTTCCAAAATAAATAACGGCAATTGATAGCGGTCATACAATTTATTCAGAGTCACACGTAAACCAATAGGATCAATTTGCCAGCCCCAATCAGAAGATTTTAAATAGGGATTTTTTAAGCTTGAAAACAAGTTGCCTGGTGTACGTTCACCTTGTGGTCCAGCACTTTCCACTAATGACGTATAATAACTAAAGGAAATAAAATCAACGGTATTATCTGCTAGAATCTCTTCATCCTCTTCAGCCATTTCAATCGTAATATCCTGTTCTTGAAAATAGTTTTTCATGAATTTAGGGTAGTAACCTCGAACCTGGACATCCGTATAGAAGTAATTCAACCGTTGTTCTTCTTTTAATGTCTTGAGCACATCCTCGGGGCTACAGGTTTCCGGATACGTTTCGAATCTTGCCAGCATACAGCCTATCTGGGCACTAGGAATGATGTCCCGACATTGCTTGACGGCTATGGCACTGGCGACAAATTGATGATGCAACGCCTGATACTTCACTTTATCAATATTATCAAATCGATCATTAATCAATCCACCCGCATTATAGGGTGCTAAGGCGATCGCATTGATTTCGTTAAACGTCAACCAATACTTCACCTTATCACGATAACGCTGGAATACCGTTTTGGAATAGGTAGTGAATAAGTCAATAAGACGACGATCAATCCAGCCATTATACCGCTCGACAAGAGATGCCGGCATTTCATAATGCGATAATGTCACAAGCGGCTCAATATCATATTTTAACAATTCATCAAATACATCATCATAAAAAGCTAGCCCTTCTTCATTAGGCTCCTTGTCATCACCATTTGGAAAGATTCGCGCCCATGAAATGGACATCCGAAACACTTTAAACCCCATCTCAGCAAACAATGCAATATCCTCTTTATAATGATGGTAAAAATCAACGCCCCATCTTTTGGGATAAATGCGATCAGAATGGCTACTAAATGCCTCCTGAAATTGTTCAGAAGTAATATGAACAGCATTATCACCTGTTCGCTCTTCTTTCGGGGTAAATGGCGCCATATCTGCTGTAGATAGACCTTTCCCTCCTAGATTATAACCGCCCTCTAGTTGATTAGCTGCCGTCGCTCCGCCCCATAAAAATCCCTCAGGAAATTCTTTATTCATGATTAAACACTCCTTCCGTTATTATTTGGTTGTCTGAATAATTTCAGTTCCAGCTTCAATTAATTGATCGTTGTCAAAATGAATTTTATCAACAGACGTAAACTGATCCCTATTTGTTATAACAACCATTGTTACCATTTTGTAACCTTCAGCGATAATTTTTTCTCGATCAAATACAAGCAATTCCTGTCCTTTTGCAACGGTGTCTCCTTGTGAAATCTTGACATCAAAATACTGCCCGTCCAAATTCACCGTCTCAAGTCCTATATGAATTAAAACTTCCACTCCTGTATCCGATTTAAGACCAATGGCATGCTTGGTTGGGTATAACATTGCCACTGTACCATCAAAAGGAGCTACAATCCTGTTTTCCGTCGGTTCAATAGCTACTGTAGTACCCACTATTTCTTCAGAAAAAGTTTTATCTGGTACGTTTTCTAATGGCGTAAATGTGCCTTTTAAAGGACTGTTCACCACACCAGAGGTCATGATCGTTGGACTAGAGGGTTGTTGTTCTTTGTCAGACGCTTTGGATTCTGTTACCACCACATCATCGCCATCTACTAGTGCATCCTGAAATCCTAAAATCCATGTCAAAATAAAACTGATGACAAAGGCAACTAAAACAGAAATCGCCGCATAGACCAGATTCATCGCATTTTTCGGATCAACATACACCGGAAATGCTTCCAGACCCTGTGCTACAAAACCAAAACATTTCACACCGAAGAACAGCGCTAGCCCACCACTAATCGCACCGGCAACCATCGACGCATAGAGCGGGCGCTTTAATTTCAGAGAGACACCGAATATCGCTGGTTCAGTGACACCTAGCAAGGCAGAAACACCTGAAGATGCCGCAATTGATCTGAACTTTTTATTTTTTGTTCTAATTGCTACGGCAAATGCAGCACCTGATTGCGCTAAGCTATTAACAAGATTAATTGGTAAAATAAACAGATCGAACCCATTTTTAGTCATATTTTGTAAAATGATCGGTGCAAAACCATAGTGCATCCCTGTCGTAATAAATACAGGTAATAAACCTCCCACTATGATTCCCGCAACAGCTCCACCATGCATATAGAGCCAGCCGACACCTGTACCTATATAATCACCAACATAAAATCCGATTGGACCTGCAACAATTAAGGTAAAAGGAATCATGAGCAGGAATACCAATGTTGGTGTTAGTACAATTCTCAATCCATTTGGCACAATTTTATCAATCCAGCGATAAACATAGCTTAATATCCATACCATTAATATAACCGGGATAACGGTAGAGCTGTAATCAATAAATGGAATTGGCAATTTTAGAAAATGTAATCCTGAATGGCCAGCCGCAACACCTGCTGTGATGGTAGGATAAAGCAAAGCTCCCGCCACCGCTAACGCTAAATATTCACTCACTTTAAAGCGTTTAGCAGCCGAGACTGCCAATAAGAAGGGTAAAAAGTAAAAGGCTGCGTTGGATACGATCGTCAGCACTTGAAAGGCATCACTTTTTTCCGATACCCATCCGAGAACCTGTAGCAAAGCAAGAAGTCCTTTCATCATACCTGCCCCAGCAATTGCTGGAATAACCGGAGAAAATACCCCCGAAATCATATCAAGAAAACGACTTGCTAAGCCTTTTTTGTTAGCCTGTACCTCATCTTTACCTTGAGCACTCTGAACGCCTACAATAGCTTCTACATCCTTGAAAACATCGGCAACCGTATTCCCAACGATAATTTGTAGTTGCCCACTCTGAAATTGTGCACCCATGACACCTGAAATTTGCCTTATTTTATTTAAATCTACCTTTTGTTCATCCTTTACATGAAACCGCAATCGCGTCACACAATGCCACGCCCTAGTGACATTTTCTTTACCACCTATCTGATCAACAATTTGATTGGCTAACTCTTGATAACTCATTCTCATTCACCTTTCTGTTCATGTTCTTAGTTATTTTAGACAAAAAATATACCTAAATATAACCTACAGTCTCAAAAATAGCTGTAAGAATATATTTAGGTAATGCCTGATTGAACAGTAACACCCTAAGTGTCTTGTTATTCATTTTTCCTAGTTGTCATACGTTGAATATGAAGGGTTAAATAAGCTAATTCTTCATCCGAACATACCCACCCGTGTTCAATATGAAGATATTTTTCAATTTTTTTCACACAATTATAAGCTCCCAGATATCTTTCCTTAATAAGAGAATAGAAGGAAACAGCATCATCATTTGCATTGCCTTCCCCGTTCATCTGCCGCAGGATAAAATATCTTAAATGCGTAAGAAGCCGTGAATAATTAATCGAACTTTCCTCGAGCTTCACTTGATAATGATAGCTGATGATTTCTAAAATTTTATTCATGATTTCAGTGATCTTAAACGTTTCTTGGATGTCCTCTTGCAAAAATTGAGCGTTTACAAAATGTAACGCAATGGCTGTTGCCTCATATTCCGGAAGAGAAATAGTTGTATGCCGTTTAATTAACGCTATGGCTTCTTGTCCAATCTGGTATTCTTTCTGATACAAATTCTTTACTTCCCAATGGAGCGGACTTTGGATCACGATACCCTGAGCAGTTCTTTCTAATGCAAAATTAATATGATCAACTAATGTTATGAGAAAAACATCACTAAACTCTTTTTGTAATATCCGTTCACCAATCTCTATGATCTTATTCGTAATATAAATATAATCCGCTGGGATGTCACTTAATATATTAGATAGTTGATTTAACTCAGGATTATTCAAGGAATACATTTTATCAATGAGAGATTCGTCTATGTCTTCATCTTTCTTTTTTTTAAAGCCCACTCCTTTTCCCATTACCACTATTTCGTTATTGTCATCATCCAACACTAACGCAACATTATTATTAAATGCTTGTTTGAACTTCACCGTACATCCCTCGTTATTTTTAAATAAAATAAAAAAACCAACTACAAATCAAGGGTATTCTCCCCAAAAATGTATTTGGTTATGCCTGATCGCATCAGTAACAATCCAATATATGTGTCAAGTATAACATATTATTTCAGTTTATGGTTATTTTGCGCTTTCTCTTACAATAAACGATTGTTCTCTCTCATTCACATACGATGATTACCACAGGAATAACAACGAAAAAGGAATTTCAGCTAAATCCGGCACGTCCATGTGCCAAAACCGGAGCTAGCACGTCCTGTGCGTTGTAGGTCGTTTACATTCTAATCAAAACCTCTTTCACCTATTCACTATAGATAATCTCATGGTCTGTTCTATTTTTATATAACTCCCAATATTGATCTGCAATTAACGCTGGAGCAAACATCGTACCTTCTGCAACAAAACCTGTTATGGTCACTGTACCAACGAAGATGCCTTTAGGCTTTAGTTCTTCTGCTAAAGACAACGCCAATGCTCGTATACCCGCTTTACCAATCGATAATGCGGCATAATCTGCTGCAGGATGTAAACCAAGCCCACCACCAGTAAAGAGCATCGTACCCTCATTACCCATCATTTCTGGAATGACTTGCAAAGCGGCATCTAATGCTCCCTGTACATCAATTTGAAAATGCTGATAGAGTTCTTCTCTCGTTAGTTCAGAAGGTTTTCCATCCGCTACCAAAGCGGCATTGTAAACCATGACATTAATTTGTCCATATTTATCTTTAATTTCTTTAAAAGCATGTGCAATCGATTCTCGACTCGCAACATCAGCTGTCACTGCAAAAGCCTCTATATTTTTTTCATTAAATTCCTTTAAGTAGTTCTCAAGCTTATTACGATCTCGAGACACCAAAACGACACGAAAACCCTGTTCACCAAATTTTTTAGCAACATGGTTACCAATACCTGGTCCTGCACCAACGACAACAAGCAGTCCATTCATTTTAAATACCCCCAATAGTGTATTATTAATATGGTTAGTATCATTGATCAGGCTCACCCGACCCACCAGAACATTCTGTTTTGTTGGACCATTACAAAAATGTAATGACACTTCAGCCTTAAATAAATATATCATATCTCTCTCTTCCCATCGTGGAGAAAGGCTTAAAACTGTTGCACAATCAACACTCATCATAAACATCCCTTACCATAAGGAACAGAGATTGAAGCTGCTTCTTAAGATTTTATAAAAGGAAACGCTTCAGTTAGATCGCTAACAACGCAGTCCGCTGACATTTCATTTCCAAGCCCATAATTATCAATGAAAACCGTTTGACATCCCAATAGTTGAGCAGGGCGAATTTCATTAATCCAATTATCCCCAACACTTACTATTTGCTCGTAGTCAACCGCATAGGTTTTCTTAATCTCTGCAAAATGCAATGAGGTTTGAACAGGTTTATCCCCCAAGAAAATCTTCTTACTAAAGACATCTCTTAAACCGAGCTTTTCTAAAATAGCGTCGCTATCAGGCTCAGGACTATTGGTTAATAAAACCAGCTTCTTCTTAAATTGAATCTCTTCAAGTAGCTCTTTTAGTCCTGGAATCCGCTTCATCACAAATTCTGATCCCATCATATACTGCCGTGTTTCCAAAAAGGCCTGATCCGCCTCCGGATGAGTCAGACCATAGTGAACGGCAATGATACGCGGTACCCACCATAAATCACCAATATTGAAAAAACGCACTTGATCTATCACAATAGGATGAGAATAAACTGAGTTCAACCTTGTCTCTGAAAGCTTTGTTCCATTCCATTCATATGCTTCTCTCACTACGTTATCCAACTGCCAAAGAACAAGGTCATAGCTCTGATCATACACACAGCCAACCTTCAACGTATGCCTATTCTCCCTCGCAAGCTGATAATCCCTTTGAAAATCAGATTGGTTTTCCTTTGACACTCTCTCTTTTAAACGCTCTGCATAATAATCAAAATGATGTGTATCCGCATAGAGCGTACCATCTAAATCAAAAACAACAACATCTGTATGACTGACCTGCTTTTTCAAAACTGCTGCCCCCACATTCAATTTTGTAGTTCCTTATACAGATTACTATACCTGCATTGTTATAGTAAGAGACTGAACTCAACCTCTTGACCTTCTAAAAATAAAAAACCAAATGTTCAATTATTATAATCCATGATAGTATAGGGATATATTTATCTATAAGCACATTACATATTGGAGATGAAACAGTTGAAACAAACTATTATCGAACGCTTTACCCGCTATGCTAAAGTGAACACGCAATCCAATGCTACAAACGACACTTGTCCAACGACACCTGGTCAATGGACTTTGGCACATATGCTCGTGGACGAATTAAAGACAATCGGTATGAATGAAGTCACTGTCGACGACAATGGGTATGTCATGGCTACTCTTCCTGCCAACACGGACAAAGATGTAGACACCATCGGATTTCTTGCCCATTTGGACACTGCTACAGAATTAACTGGTGAAGGTGTTAACCCACAAATTGTTGAAAATTATGACGGTCAAGACATTGTTTTAAACGAGCAACTTAAAGTCATCCTTTCACCAAAGGACTTCCCTGAGCTTAACACTTACAAAGGGCACACGCTCATAACAACGGATGGCACTACCTTACTGGGTGCAGATAATAAAGCAGGAATCACTGAAATCATGACCGCTATGGCTTATCTCATTCAGCATCCAGAAGTCAAGCACGGCAGAATACGTGTTGCCTTTACACCAGACGAAGAAATCGGAAGAGGTCCCCGCCGCTTTGATGTTGAAGCCTTCAATGCTTCAATTGCATATACGATAGACGGCGGTCCACTTGGAGAACTACAATATGAAAGCTTTAATGCTGCTAGTGCTAAAATGACGATCAAAGGAAAGAATGTCCACCCCGGCACAGCTAAAAACAAAATGATCAATTCAATAAAAATAGGCATTGAGCTTCAGAACCAGCTTCCAAGCTTAGAAGCGCCTGAGCACACCGAGGATTATGAAGGATTTTATCACCTTATCTCTTTTGAAGGCAATGCTGAGGAAACCAAGCTTTACTACATCATCAGAGATTTTAATCGTGATAAATTTGAAGAAAGAAAACGTACGCTCACCCAAATTGTTGAAAAATTGCAGGACACTTATGGTAAAGAAACCATCGTTCTAGACATGGAAGATCAGTATTACAATATGGGAGAGAAAATCAAACCTGTTAAAGAAATCATTGATATTGCCTATCAAGCCATGCAATCCTTGGATATCGAGCCTATCGTCGCTCCTATTCGCGGCGGTACAGATGGTTCACAATTATCCTATATGGGACTTCCTACTCCCAACATCTTTACAGGAGGAGAAAATTTCCACGGCAAATACGAATATCTTTCTGTCGAGAATATGATCAAGGCAACACATGTGATAGTAGAAATTGCCCAGCTCTTTGAGAAGAACGCAAAATAATCGTCATGACATTTTCTAAGGGGCTGGGGCAAAACCCAGTCAGTGAAAAGAGTGGTACTCGCCAATAATTTTGGTAGGATCACTCTTTTGTTAGATCAGAGCTTAAAAAGGACATTCAAAAAAATTAAAAGAAGCGAAGTACACATAAAAATAGCCCTCGATTTATGTCGGGGACATTTATTCATGATGAAGATTTTTCAATAAACCATGCCAAAATAACTGTATACTTAAGAATTCAGTAGCTCCTTAATTAAATTCAATCGGGATTTTTTATAAATATCTTCATTTTTTAGATTCATACATTCTTCTTCATTATTCAATTCCATTAATGCCTTATTATAAGTTGCTTTATCAATTCGGTTGTTTTTGTAAGCTAATTGAAGAGCAATACGATGAGAAAGGATTTCATCTTTAGTAAACATTGCATCACGACTCCTCATTTTATATTTTAATATATTCATTCAACAGAAGAAGATGCTTCAGCCGAATAATTTTCTTCATAAATTAAGGCAGAGGCTTTATCAAATTCTGCTAACGCCCCCACTAACAAACTAGCATAAAGCGATCCAATGTTAACCGTACTTTCATTCATAGGATTATGACCATCTATTGTTAATATACCCCAAAAGCCTAGTGGAATACATATCAAAGATGTATACTTGCTTGCTGAGTTAATATTCTTTTCCCAATCATCATTTTTTGTAACGTCATCGATATTAACCGTTGTTGATTTTCTAAAACTTTTTCCAGCCACCGACCAATTCAACTTAAGTCGACGAAAACCAATGTAACTTTCCGCAAATCCCGTACTTCCAAAAACTAATAGCAGTTCTTCATCTCCATCTTGGATCCAAACCCCACACCTATGTTTATCACCTGGCATAGATTTTATATCTGATGCTAAAGACTCAATAATTCTTTGTATAAGATTAGCAGATCTTTGTCTAAGTTCGTGTGGATCACTTAACATTCTTAGATCATGGAAAGATTCAAGAAATGACTGTGAATTTATAATTGCAATTGTAACTTGTGAATATATACCTACATACTCTAGATTCTGTGATTTTAGCTTGACGACATCCTCCTGGAGCTTTATAAGTTTGTTTTCTCTTCCCATGGCCGCAGAAAATCTTTTAGCACCTAATGTAATCCACCATAAGGAAATAAGTAAAGCAACAATGATAATCACAGCACTCGTTTCAAAAAACCAATGTGGAAGTCTTGCTATTATATATTGAATCAATGATTGCTTCCCCCAAATCATTTATCCATATTATAACAAAACATATTTTTGGATACAAAAATTAACAAATAGTTCTATTTAGAGGATAAATTAACTAATTATAGAAAATGCTTGTCAAGTTTTATTTCTGTTTAAGTGACATATTTTTAACATATAACTAAAAAATTAGTTTTTTACATAATCAAAATCACCAGTAACACTGGTGGTTTGCTCTGCAACATTAAAAATAACACCTCTTCTAAAGAGGTGTTTAGTTATTTTCAGTGCCCATGATCATAATTATATATAATGCTTAAAAAACATCGATAATGTCCCAATTTATACGTTGATATATTTGTTACGACAATAGGATATGTTAGATTCCAAGTGGATCTTCGAACACGTGCTGTTCCCGCAGGAATCTTGCATCTTTTGCTCCCCACATGAATGCCATGAATAAGACGATCATTAATCTGTAATAATGTCATAAATAAGTGGGGATTTATCGACTTTGTCCGTAATCTCAATGCCTTGACGAATAGATTGTTTAATAGCTTCGATATCTTGAGTATTCGCATGAATGGTGACCAGCGTGTCCCCTTTTTCTACCTTATCCCCTACTTTTTTATGTAACACGATACCTACAGCATAATCAATGACTGTTTCCTTCGTCATACGCCCAGCACCCAAGTGCATGGCGGCCATGCCCATGGCATTCGCAACAATCCTTGAGACAACGCCACGTTTTTCAGCCTTAATAGCCATTTGGTATCGAGCCTGAGGCAATTTGGACGGGGTATCAATAATAGAAGCATTCCCACCCTGTGACTGTATAAAAACTTTAAACTTCTCCAATGCCTCGCCGCTAGCCATGACAGCCTTTAATTGTTCTTCTGCTTCTTCTAAAGACGTCGCCTTTCGAGCTAGATAAACCATATGACTTCCTAAGGTTAAACAAAGCTTTTCTAGATCCCTAGGTCCCTGCCCCTTCAATGTTTCAATCGCCTCTTTGACCTCCAAGGCATTGCCAATGGCGCACCCCAAGGGTTGACTCATGTCAGAAATAACAGCTACAGATTGCTTCCCTACTCTATGTCCAATCTGCACCATCGTTTTTGCTAACATCTTAGCATCGTCGATATTCTTCATGAATGCTCCCGAGCCTGCCTTCACATCAAGCACAAAAGCATCCGCACCAGCGGCAATTTTTTTACTCATGATTGAGCTAGCGATCAACGGAATGGAGTCAACTGTACCCGTTACATCACGAAGAGCGTACAGCTTCTTATCCGCTGGCGTTAAATTGCCACTTTGTCCAACGACGGCTATTTTATGACGATTGACAAGCTCTATAAATTGTTGATTGTCCAACTCGACATGAAAGCCCGGGATGGACTCCAGCTTATCAATTGTACCGCCTGTGTTTCCTAATCCACGACCAGACATTTTAGCGATAGGCACACCTAAGGCAGCAACCAGTGGTGCCAAAATCAATGTTGTCGTATCACCGACACCACCCGTAGAATGTTTATCAACCTTCACCCCATCAATAGAAGATAGATCAATGGTATCACCCGAATCAACCATCGCCATGGTCAAATCAGCAACCTCTTCTACGGTCATTCCTTGAAAATAAATGGCCATCGCTAAAGCACTTATTTGATAGTCGGGAATCTCTCCTTCTGTATACCCTTTTATAATGAATTGAATTTCTTCTGTAGATAATGGATGACCGTCGCGTTTCTTTTCAATACAATCCACCAGCCTCATCATGCTACACTCCTAAACATCGACATGTTTACTAAACCTACTATAGATATAGATTAATGGATAGCCACATGGACTGCAAGATACAAATGTAGGCGCTATCGAAAATCTCTCAAGACAACACATCCTGTTGTTGTTTTAAATCACTGGATAAAAAATAAACTTAGTCGAATTCTTCTTGACTTCTCAATTAGGATTCTTTATATTTTGCTATGAGGTTTGCCACCCCATGATATATTAGAACACTAGACGGCTAACAGCTGATACATAAATTTAGCTCATTAACAATTCTCTTAAGAATAGGAGATGACCGTTATCAATTATGCAAAATATATTGACCATACTTTACTTAAACCCGAAGCGACACAGGAACAAATCGCTCATCTTTGTACGGAAGCAAAAAGGTATCAATTTGCTTCCGTTTGTGTCAATTCAACATGGGTGAAGATCGCCACCAACGCCCTCAAAGGAACGAATGTAAAGGTCTGTACTGTCATTGGATTTCCACTTGGTGCTACCACAACAGCTGTGAAAGCCTTTGAAGCAGAAGATGCCATTAAAAACGGCGCTCAAGAAATCGATATGGTCATCAATATCGGCGCTTTAAAATCTAAAAATGATACCGATGTTTTAAGCGATATTGAAGCTGTAGTTAATACTGCAAAAGGACACGCCCTAGTCAAGGTGATTATTGAAACCTGCCTATTAACAGACGAAGAAAAAAGAAGAGCCACAGAGCTTTCAGTCAAAGCTGGTGCTAATTATGTAAAAACCTCTACAGGTTTTTCAACCAGCGGTGCTACATCTGAAGATGTGCGCCTCATGCGCAAAATCGTTGGAAACTCGATTGGTGTCAAAGCTTCCGGCGGCGTACGTTCTTTGAAGGATGTTCAAGCAATGATTGCTGCAGGTGCCAGTCGCATTGGGACAAGCTCTGGCGTTAAAATTATTCAAGGACTGGTACCAGAATCCGACCATTAAATTTCAAAATTTTCTTTTTTTAAGAAAGCACCTCTAACTGACTATGAGCCACCAATGGGAGTCGATGATATGAAATATTTACTATTTATAGTGGGATTGCTTGTCGTTTTTGGACTTGCTTTCTTGGCCAGTAACAATCGTAAAAATATTAAAATCAAACCGATCATTTTAATGATCATCATCCAGATCATCCTTGCTTACTTATTGCTCAATACCGATGCAGGGCTGATCTTAATTAAAGCCATTTCTAAAGGGTTCCAGCATTTATTAGACTATGCCTCCCAAGGTGTTGATTTCGTCTTCGGTGGCTTAACAAATAAAGGACAAGCTCCCTTTTTCCTTACCGTCCTATTACCCATTGTATTTATTTCTGTTCTCATAGGTATCCTGCAACATATTAAGCTACTCCCCCTCATTGTAAAGGGCATTGGCTGGGTCTTAAGCAAAGTGAATGGACTTGGCAAACTAGAATCTTATAATGCAGTGGCAGCAGCAATCATTGGGCAATCTGAGGTTTTCATTTCCGTCAAGAAGCAACTTGGACACCTGCCAAAGCACCGTTTATACACCTTATGCGCCTCGGCAATGTCCACCGTCTCCATGTCCATTGTCGGTTCTTATATGACCTTGCTTGAACCCAAATATGTAATCACTGCCATCGTACTAAATTTATTTGGCGGCTTCATTATTGTTTCCATCATTAATCCTTACACGGTTACCGCAGAAGAAGATTTTTTAATTGTTCAAGACAATGAAAAGCAAACCTTTTTTGAGATGCTCGGAGAATATATCATGGATGGCTTTAAAATTGCCGTCATTATCGCCGCCATGCTCATTGGCTTTGTCGCTTTGATGGCAGCCATCAACAGCATTGTTGCCATGATTTTTGGCATCTCCTTCCAAACCATGCTCGGCTATGCCTTCTCACCAGTCGCCTTCATCATGGGCATCCCAGCCAAAGAAATCGTTGACGCAGGAGAAATCATGGCTACAAAACTAGTCACAAATGAATTCGTTGCCATGCTTGATTTTTCAAAAATCACCCATCACTTCTCTGCACGAACCATCGGCATCGTCTCTGTCTTTCTTGTCTCTTTTGCCAATTTTTCTTCCATTGGCATCATTACTGGATCGGTTAAAGGATTAAATGAACAGCAGGGGAATACCATCGCCCGTTTTGGTTTAAAACTCCTCTACGGCTCCACTTTAGTAAGTATCTTATCAGGAATGATCGTCGGTCTTATACTATGAAATCTAACTACATAAATGGACCTAGGTTCCTTCTTTTTTTCTACCCAAGAAAACAGAAGGAGTTATAGAACAACCACAGACGTGCTATTTTTCAACGTTGGGAATGTTTATTTCGGCTCCAGAATGCATACAAATCCACTCCAGCAACCTACTTCGCTTTCCGCGGGCAACACTTCCGACACACAGGATGTTAGCTTTGGTGTTGACACACGGATGTGTCGGGTTTAACCAAAGTTCCTTTCTTAGTGTCACACTAAGGATTTTCAGCTGTTGCTTTTCCCGCAGGACTCTTCGTAGGTTTTCTTCCGCTAATGTTTGTATAGAAGAAAATTAGTTGACCATTCTTATCTGTTAGTTTTCGTAAAAGCATCGTCAGCACTCAAATGAATGAGAGCGAAAGATGCGAGACTCCTGCAGGAACGCACATGTCCGAAGACCCCGCAAGAAAGCGTTTGATGCTTTCTGAGGAGGCTGAGACAATGCCTGCGGAAAGCGAGCATTCTGGAGCAACGGGGTATGGAGGAACTTCTACATTGGTACATCCTGTACATCATTTTTCCAAATTATGATTTTCTCTTCAAGATATGATATAAGAAAACTTTAATATTGCCTGAATAGGACTAAAATCCTATTTTATAAGTATTTTAAAGAAATAAAAAAGCCTATAAGTTATCGCTTTCACAAACATAAATACCTATAGAATAGACTAAGTGCGAACAAAACAGATGAACAATTTGAGTCAAAAGAACTATGAAAAAGCACTCAAATGAGGTGTGTTGAAGAAACAGATACATATCTTTATTTTCATATCTTTACTATTTCCTTTCATATTGGAACAAGGCGTTTATTTTGATTTTATCTAGATCAACAATGTATATACATAATCAAACCTCCCACTTATGTGAGAGGTTTGATGTTTTATAGATGAATCATATTTAAAATGCATTAACTTTTAACTAATTTTTTTCAAGACGTTTAAATGATTTATCAATTTCTTTCATTTCTTGATTAACATAAGAGTGTTTCTTTAGATAAGCGTAAAACTCTTCCGGTGTTATTTTTTGATTAAGAAAAGCCTTGCGAGCTTCATCCAATGTTTTTAACTTCATTACCCACATCTCTCTTAATTAATTTCACACTCAATTGTTCAATAAGTACGCTCATTAAATTTGAAAGAATTTTAAAATATTGAATATCATCATTTGAAAAGCAATCTTTTTCTGAACCATATATTTCAATTTTTTAATATAAAATAATAAAAAAGCCCTGCAGACTTAAAGTAAAATTAAGCTGAAGGCTCTTACTACTTATGAGTTAATCTTTGCTTTTGTAGACTTATCTTTTTTTGGGTGAGTTGAGTTCATGCCATGCTCGTACACCTTACGCATACAGTTATTGTTTTTAAACTCCATCCAAATACTAGCGAATATTATCAATCCAGTAGATCATCTTTGTCCCAAACTCTTAGTTCTACCGAACGTTAAACAGCACGTCTTTTTTCCTTTTTGATCTGCTTGCTTCGTAATTGCCCACAGGCAGCATCGATGTCTGTGCCATGCTCAAGACGCACGCCACAGTTAATTCCCTTTTGTTTTAAGGTTTCAAAAAAGATATTGATGGCTTCCTGCTCACTGCGCTCATACTGAATATGCTCACCGACCGGATTATAAGGAATAAGATTGACATAGGCAAGATGACGCTTATTGGCTAATAATTTTGCCAACTGAAGAGCCTCTTCCTTGTGATCGTTCATATCTTTAATCAGGATATATTCAAAGGTAATGCGACGATTCGTTTTTTCTAAATAATAATCCACAGCCGCCATTAATTTATCTATCGGGAAAGCTCTATTGATCTTCATGAGTTGCGTGCGAAGCTCATCATTAGGCGCATGGAGAGAAATAGCTAGATTAACCTGCAAACTCGCATCAGCAAATTCATAAATCTTATGGGCAAGACCACTGGTAGAAACCGTAATATGCCGTGCACCAATGGCCAATCCTCGTTGATCATTAATCACATGAAGGAAATTCATCATGTTATCGAAATTATCGAAAGGCTCACCGATACCCATCACAACAATATGACTGACCCGCTCTTCCTTGCCAATCCGATCTAGATGATGCTGAACCTCCATAATCTGCTCAACAATCTCGCCACCTGATAGATCACGATTCTTGCTCAAAATACCACTTGCACAAAATGTACAGCCAATATTGCAACCGACCTGGGTGGTTACGCAAACGGATAATCCATAATGATGACGCATTAGAACCGTTTCTATAATATTTCCATCTTGAAGTTTAAATAAAAACTTGATGGTTCCGTCCGTAGATTCCTGCTTAATTTCTTGCTTCAATGTACGAATAACAAAATGATCAGCCAATAGCTCCAAACAATCTTTATTAATATTGTTCATCTCAGAGAATTCCGAGACTCTTTTTTTATAGAGCCAATCCCATACCTGTACCGCACGAAACTTTTTTTGCCCGTGCTCAATAAGCCATAACGTAAGCTGCTCGAATGTTAATCCATAAATAGATGATTGATTCATTCATTATCCCTCTCTACAAAAGTGCTTGACGTTCGTTCCGTTACAACCTTTTCATTATCCTATAGATAGTGATGGAGTTCAAGTCAAAAAGAACGAAACCCGGGCTTCCTCTAGTCTGCAGTCATACTCAATGACTTATTATCAACCTTAGCATGACCATCACAAGGTAGTGTTAACAACCTGTGGCTGTCCGCTCCAGAACGCTCGCTTTCCTCGGGCACGTCCTGTGTATCGAAAAAAGAGTGGTATCTACCAACATGTATTGGCAAATACCACTCTTTTCAATGACTAGATTTTATCCCAGCCTCGTTACGCTTAATTTATATCTCCCGAATAAAAGAAAAGCGATTCATTAGACATCTTTTTCAAATTAACATGTTACCGAATTGAGAAATTCTTTTTTATCTCCAAAGCCATTTCAGGATAATCGGTAATGATTGCTTCAAAACCGAGAGCCAGAGATTGCTTAATTTGCTCTGCGGGATTGATGGTCCATATTCTGATAGGAACCTCCTGGATATCCTCTGCAGATGTCCCATCTGTTAAAATAATTGGACTAAGATGTAACGCCGAAAAACCATTATCAGTCATAATATGTTTAACGTCTGATAAAGACTTTAAAGCAAGATAAGCAACATTGGCATCACTATCGAGGGCCTTTACTCTTTGTACTGCCTTTAAATCGAAGGAGGAATAGACCACCCGTGATTGTAGTTGATAGTGCTTCACTAAATCCATCGTTTTTTCTTCAATATTTGGGTAATTTGCATCATAGGTCTTCAATTCGATATTGATTTGAATTGGGTAGTCTGCAAGACGTTCAAAGACTTCTGCTAATGTCGGAACCTTTTCTTGATCCCATGCAGATGTATAAAGCGGAAATTTCTTAAATTCACTGCCTGCACTGTATGTTTGTAATTCCTGAAGTGTAAAATCTCCCACATGCCCTGTACCATTTGTCGTTCTATCAATTGTTTCATCATGAATCACGACAAGCTCATGATCCTTTGTCATACGAACATCCAATTCTATTCCCTCTGCACCTAATTTACACGTGTGTTCAAACGATAATAACGTATTTTCTGGATGTGTACCCCTACTTCCTCTATGACCAAAAATCAATGTTTCTCCCATACTTCTCACTCCGATTATTTTGTTTTATTTTCTTTATTGACCTTCGCAATAGCACTATTAGTATCGTCAGCAGCTTTTTTTAGGGATTGACTAACATCTGCACCATTATAGACATTCTCTAGTGCAGTATCTATCGCCATTCGTTCTGCGAGAATACTTTCCATCAATCTAATGATTAATTTTTAGGTTTTTAAGTATCAATTCACACTACTCATTAACTAAATCCTGATCAATGATTAACCATGGGAGGAGCATTTATGCTCCTCCCATGGTTATCTATCTCGCAATTATTTGCCTCCGTTTGCTTGATTAGCTTTTTTAATGGCACTGTCGGTATCGTCAATAGCTTTATTCAGGGATTTACTAATATTTGCACCGTTATACACGCTTTCCATAGCAGATTCTACAGCTGTTCTTTCTTCTGGAAGACTTTGCATCAGTGCTCCCTGTGTTGTAGGAGAAGTCTTAGTAGCTTGTAGTTGTTGTACAGTAACCTTTAACTGTGGAACTTTTTTGTAAGCATCCGTTACAATAGGATCACTATAAGCTTTGGTATTGATCGAAAAGTAACCTGATCCGACATGCCATTCAGCTTGTACATGTGAGCTTGCTAGATATTTCATAAAATCCCAAGCAGCATTTTGCTCTGCAGTGCTTTTCCCTTTAGACATCCACAGACTTGCCCCACCAATCGCTACACCGTTTCTTGGTGTAGAAGCTGGATGAGGAAGATACGCTACACCAACATGAAACTTAGCATTATCAATAACGTCACGAACACTTGCAGAAGATTGAATAAACATCGCTACTTTTCCTGACAAAAATCCAGATGTCATGTCATCGGCAGCAGTGGCTCCTGTCCCATAATCAACAAATGTCTTATCGTTAACCATGTCTTGCGCCCATTGTAAAATCTTTGTTCCTTGTGGGCTATTGAAGACCGCCTTTGTTGGCGTACCGTCATGTCCATTTTCCTTGTTAACAAGCAAAGCATTTTGGTTCGCTAATAATTCCTCGAACAACCAACCATACGGCTGAAGAGCAACACCTTTCATTTGACCATTTGAAGCTGCTGTAATTTTCTTAGCATCGTCACGAATCTCTTCAAACGTTACATCTTGAGGGTTGAGCTTAATTCCATCTTTTTGCAAAGCATCAGCGTTGTAATAAAGGACAGGCGTTGATGAATTAAAAGGCATGGAATAGAGCTTATTATCTACTGTGTAATAGTTAACAATATTTTTTTCTAATTGAGACGTATCGTATTTATCTTTATCAATAAACTTCTGTACAGGTTGAATAAAGCCACTGTTAATCATAGCCTTCGTTGCAATTTCTTGTGATTGCACGATCGTTGGAGCTTTATCCGTCCCACCCACACTAAGATATTTTGGTAGAGATTCTGTATAGTCCCCCTGATATTCTGCTTTAACAAGCACTTTTTTCTGTGAATGGTTATAATCCTTCACAATTTTATCTAGAGTCTTTTGAGGCTCACCACCCATTGAATGCCAGAAGGTTACCACAACTCGACCATCTTGCTTCTTCGTAGGAGAAGCCGCGTTACTACCATTTCCACATGCCGCTAAGACGACAATCAGAACAAGTGCTAGTGCAATACTAAAAAACTTTTTAAACATTCTATTTCCTCCCCAATTTCACTCTGAGAATTAACTTTTATATTTTTAAGTGTTAGCTTATGCTATCCACTGAATTAGAGATTAAACCAGCTACCAATTCGCATGCGTTAATAAATGATTTTATCATCATTAACCATCCCCCGAATTACTTGTTTCCATCTGCTTTATTGACTTTAGCAATAGCGCTGTTAGTATCTTCAACAGCCTTATTTAAAGCTTTATCAATGTCTGCACCGTTATACACGCTCTCCATCGCAGAATCCACAGCCGTTCTTGCCTCTGGAATACTTTGCATCAACGCTCCTTGCGTTGTAGGAGTCGCTTGAGTCGATTGCAGTTGCTGTACAGTGACATTTAACTGCGGAAATTTCTTGTGTGTGTCTATCACGATGGGATCTTGATAGGCCTGCTTATTAATTGCAAAATAGCCAGTCCCTACATGCCATTCAGCCTGCACATGTGGCGTTTCCATATACTTCATAAAATCCCAAGCAGCATTTTGTTCCGCGGTGCTTTTTCCTTTAGTCATCCACAGACTTGCCCCGCCAACAACGACACCATTTCTCGGGGTAGATGCTGGATGAGGGAGATACGCCACACCAACCTTAAATTTAGCATTATCGACAACATCTCGTAGCCCTGCAGACGAAAGACTAATCATGGCTACCTTTCCAGATATAAATCCAGCTATCATATCATTTCCAGCATTGGCTCCCGTACCATAATCAACACTTGTCTTGTCTTGAGCCATATCTTGCACCCATTGGAAAACCTTTTTTCCTTGTGGGCTATTAAAGACCGCTTTTGTTGGCGTGCCACTACGTCCATTATCTTTATTGACAAGCAAAGCATTTTGATTGGCTAAGTATTGTTCAAACATCCAATCATAAGGCTCCATAGCAAAACCTTTTATTTGACCATTTGAAGCTGCTGTAATTTTCTTAGCGTCGTCACGAATCTCTTCAAACGTTACATCTTCAGGGTTGAGCTTAATTCCATCTTTTTTCAAAGCATCAGCGTTGTAATAGAGAACAGGTGTTGATGAATTAAAAGGCATGGAATAGAGCTTGTTATTCACTGTATAGTAGTCCAGCACATTTTTTTCTAATGAAGATGTATCATAATTATCTCTATCAATAAACTTCTGTACAGGTTGGATAAAGCCACTATCAATCATAGATTTGGTGCCAATGTCATTGGTTTGCATAATTGTTGGTGCCTTATCCGTGCCACCCACATTGAGATATTTAGGCATCGATTCTTCATATGTGCCTTGATATTCTGCTTTCACAAACACTTTTTTCTGCGAATGATTATAATCTTTCACAATTTTATTTAAAACCTTTTGCTGTTCGCCACCCATTGCATGCCAAAAAGTGACCACAACGCGACCATCTTGTTTCTTTGTAGGAGAAGCAGAACTACTACTATTTCCACATGCCGCTAAAACGACGATAAGAATGAGTACTAGTACAATACTTGAGAACTTTTTCATCACTATGCTTCCTCCCTAAACCCAAAGATTAATTTTTATGTTTTAGTATTGATTCGCGCTGTCCACTAAGATTATAGGTATAGGTTTAATCCATTACTTCATCGCACCTTCGGTCAAGCCTTTTTGAAGATGCCTTTGACCTAGAAACAATATCAATAGTGTCGGTATTGCGACCGTTACAGCGCAAGCCATAATGACTCCCCATTGATTTAAAGTTTCCTGCGATTGTAATTGCTTCAAGCCAATCTGTACTGTTCGTACAGAATCATTGGTACTCGCCAATAATGGCCATAAATAGGCATTCCATGTTGTGAGAAAGCTATACGTTCCTAAAGTAATCAGACTTATTCTTGCCATCGGCAACACTATTTTTAAATAATAGGTCCAATGTGACATGCCAATAATATCACTTGCCTCTTTAAGCTCATTTGGAAGCTGCTTAAAATTCTGTCTTAGTAAGAAGGTACCGAATACCGAAGCCATAAGCGGAACAACAAGCGCCGGATACGTATTCAACCAATTCAAATCACGAACCGTTTGAAAGTTAGGAATAATTTGCGCTTCAAATGGAATCATCATCGTTGAAATGAACAAATAAAAACAAAGCTGTTGACCACGAAACTTCGGAAACACAAAAGCGTACGCTGCCAAGCTAGAAAACAAGAGCTGACCGATCATCACAGCAATCGAAACAATCAAACTATTGATTAAATAATGGATAAGCCGTGTGCTGTGAAAAGCTTGTACATAATTGTGGAATGAGAAATCATTAGGTAAAAAGTGACCAGCCAAAATATCATGCTGTGGAAGCAAGCTTAAGATGATACCTAATAACAACGGGCTTCCCACCAGCAGAGCTGCTAAAATGAAAAGGACATATAAAACAATTTTGACCCCCGTGCGTTGTTTCATTGATAATGCACCCTCTTTTCACCCAACTTAAATTGCAGAATGGTCAGCACAAAAATGATCACAGCCAATACGACTGTCTCAGCACTTGCCGATCCGAATTGATGATTGACAAAAGCATCTTGATAGATCGAATAAACGAGTAAGTTGGTATGATTAGAAGGTCCACCTTTTGTCAGCATATCCACTTGACCAAATGTCTGAAAGGCATTAATGATCGAAATAACGATGACAAAAAACAAGGTTGGCGACAGCAAAGGCAATGTTATTTTTCGCAGTTGTTTGAAATAAGGAACACCATTGATCTTCACACTTTCATACAAGGATGGACTTATGTTTTGCAATCCACCTAAAAGAATTAAAAATGAAAATCCAATGTTCATCCACACTGTTGATAAAGCAATAGCAAACAATGCCCAGTGCGGATTAGTCAACCAACTAATTGCCGGGATACCAAAGACATGCAAAAAACGATTCATTATCCCAATTGACGGATTAAACAGAAACATCCAAAATACCGCAGCAACCGAAACGCTGATGCCCATCGTAGAAGCATAAACTGTTCGAAAAAACCCTACCCCTTTTAACTTTTCATTGGCAAGCAATGCTAAAAGCACTGAGATCACTACCGTAGCCAATACCGTCCCGGCTACAAATATCAAAGTGTAAACCAAGCTCATTAAGTAATCACTCGATGTAAACAAGTCTTTGAAATTACTTAAGCCAACAAATACAGTTGGATTACCAGCAAAGTCAGTCAGAAAAAAGCTTAGATAAATCGTCTTAAGCACTGGATAGAACACAAATACCGCAAGCAACACAATAGAAGGGAGTAAGAATGTCCAACCTACTAGCGGGTTTACAAAAGCTCTTCGCCTTCTTTTGTTCCCAACGCGCTTAGGCTTGTCTACACTCTTCATCCCTGTTGCGGATGGTTGTTCTAACATCATACAGTCACCTCACCTCTTTGCTGTTGTCCTCCTGATAAAACCACTTGCTCACGAGAATCAACATCAAAGTAGTACAAATCTTGTGGAGAAAAGTAAATAGAGATCAGCTCACCAGGCTGAATAGCCCATTGCCCATTCCACTTCGCTTTCCACTGCTCATTATTTAACTCAAAGCCAAGAATGGTCTCATTACCAAGCTGTTCTACAGCATTAATATAGACTTTAAAATTCAAATCACCAGCGTCCCCTTGAGATTTTAGCTTTTCAGGGCGAATAGCAACAAGATACTTGGATTTTTCAGGAATAAATGGTAGTTGCGCACTAACATCTGTTGCTATTTTTGAATAACCATCGGCAACTGTCGTCTCCATAAAATTCATTTGCGGCGAACCGATAAAGGAAGCGACAAATGTGTTTGCAGGATGATTATAAATATCTATTGGTTTCCCAATTTGTTGTACATGTCCTTGATTCAAGATCATAATGCGATCACCCATCGTCATCGCTTCTACTTGATCATGGGTCACATAGACAAGTGTCAAGCCTAGCCTCTGCTGTAATTGCCGAATTTCCATCCGCATTTGCGCCCGCAATTTGGCATCTAGATTCGAAAGCGGCTCGTCCATTAAACAAATTGGTGCCTCGCTCACAATTGCTCTCGCCAAGGCAACACGTTGCCTTTGACCACCGGACAATTCCCGGGGTTTTCTATCGATGAATTCTTGCAGTTGCACAAGCTCCAATGCTTTAGCAAGCCGCTCTTCCTTTTCGATTTTTGATACTTTTTGTTGATGTCCTATCCCAAAAAGAATGTTCTCTTTGACTGTCATATGGGGATATAAAGCGTAATTTTGAAAAACCATTGAAACATTCCGCTCTTTTGGAAGTAAGTCATTGGCTAAAGAATCAGCAATAAGCAACTCGCCCTCAGATATTTCCTCTAGACCAGCAATCATTCGCAATATTGTACTCTTGCCACATCCAGATGGACCAACTAGGACAAAAAATTCTCCCTTTTCTACTGAAAAATCAATGCCTTCTAAAACCGTGTTTTTTCTGTTGTAGGTTTTAGACACATCTTTCATCTCAATTTGAGTCATGTACATCCTCCCTTTACACTCACACACTAAAAAATAGCATAAAAAAAGGGCAAAACGCCCTTTGTACAAAAACTTAACCTATTGCTTACTTATTTTTTACAATCCTTTCAAAACTAAAATACGAGTTAAGCACTTTCAATGAAAAAAATAATGGATTACGACATTTTTAGACAACGAAATAGACATAATAAAAATTTACTTTCTTATTCATTTCTTAAAAATCTTAAAATTAGACAGATAACGGATATATGTTAAACCTTTGTATCTTTCATCTATACTCAGATAGAGCGAACCAAATACTTATAAAAGCACATACCCCAAAAATCGAAATCACAACAAAACGTAGTAGCCAGACCTGTTAACAATCATATAGGTTCGCACCATTGCCTCGCAAAAACAACTACTTTTACCATTAAAAATATGATAACATGACCATTAATCCTATCCAGTCGTTCTTTTGCCTAAGGATTAAAAAGGAGATGGATAATCATGATGCAGGAATTAAGATGTTCTTGGACACAATCTGATCCTATTAAAATTGCTTATCATGATCAGGAATGGGGCATCCCTAGTTATGATGACACCTATTTATTTGAACTGCTCAATTTGGAAGGCGCTCAAGCAGGTCTATCGTGGATAACCATACTGAAAAAAAGAGAAGGCTATAGAAAAACCTTTCACCACTTCAATATTAACCAATGCGCCTCATTATCTAATACAGAATTATGTGAGATTTTAGCAACTGGAGAGATCATTCGCAATCGCTTAAAAGTAGAGGCCGTTCGCAATAACGCTATAGCTACTCAAAAAATTCAAGAATCCTTCGGAAGTTTTTCTGATTATATATGGCAATTTACTGATTTTCAGCCGATAGTCAATCATTGGACAAGTACAACGCAAACACCCGTACAAAACACTCTATCAGAAAAAATAAGTAAAGATTTGAAACAACGCGGTTTTAAGTTTGTCGGACCCATTATCATCTACTCCTACCTGCAGGCTATTGGAATCATTGATGACCATGTCATCACCTGCCCCTTTCACACAGAAAACAGAAACTCGTAGACTAGGAGAATAGTCGTAAATACAACTAGAACAGTCTGTCATTCAATTATTGAGACGATTCAATAGCTAACTTTTGCAAAATAAAGTGCAAATAAACTATGATAATATGTCTATGGAGAGCATGTTATTTCTCAATCATCTCCATTAATTAATACACCTATGTACAGGGAGAGATAAAAATGTCCAAAAATGCCTCAAACGCCTTCCCATGGTTGGGCTTACTTGCCTTGGCAATGGCAGGATTCATAGCGGTCATGACAGAAACTGTTCCTGCAGGTTTGCTACCTAAAATTGCCGAAGGTTTACATATTTCAGACTCACTAGCAGGTCAGCTCGTTACTTTATATGGCATCGGTTCCTTGATCGCTGCCATTCCAGTGACGTTAGCTACACAAAATTGGCGCCGGCGTCCACTTTTGCTTTTAACGATTCTTGTCTTTTTAATTTTTAATACTCTTACGGCACTATCTACAATTTATGTCTTAACACTTGTGTCTCGCTTTTTTGCCGGGGTAGCTGCTGGTGTTGTATGGAGCACAATAGCAGGGTATGCCATGCGCATGGTAGATACACAATTTAAAGGACGTGCCATTGCTGTTGCTTTGGCGGGCACTCCTATTGCTCTATCCCTTGGCGTTCCTGCTGGTACATTCCTAGGTGCATTTCTGGGATGGCGATTAGTATTTGGCATTATATCCATACTATCCCTTGTGTTAATGGGATGGATCCTTTGGAAAGTACCCGATTTTCCTGGTCAGATTTCAGAAAAACGTCATTCAATTGGAAAATTATTTGGCGTGCCTGGCGTCCTGCCGATTCTATTCGTCGTGCTAGCCTGGATGCTTGCTCATAATATTCTTTACGCTTATATAACACCATTCCTCGCTCATATAGGTCTACAAAATTATGTAGAGCTCGTCCTATTTGTCTTTGGAATTACAGCGCTCCTCGGTATTTGGATAGTAGGTCTACTCATTAATCGATGGCTTCGACTCATGGTTTTAATCAGTCTCATGATATTTGCTATAGCCTCTCTTTTATTAGCCATTAGCAGTGCCAACATCACGATCGTCTTCTTATCAATGGGTTTATGGGGACTATCATTTGGTGGGGCAGGAACTTTGATCCAAACAGCACTCGCTCAAGCTGCTGGAGAAGAAGCTGTAGATCTTGCCATTTCTATGAGTGCTACGTTCTGGAATCTAGCTATTGCAGGTGGTGGGCTAATAGGTGGCGTTCTTCTCGATACTCTAGGTGTTCAATCTATCCCATGGACATTATTGATTCTCGTAGTCATGGCATTAATGATTGCGTGGAGAGCCAAAAAATACGGTTTTGTAAAACACGTAGAGACAGATTGATAGAGGAAAGAATTGAGGAAGAATAATTAAAATGAATAGATATAACTATTGATTTATCTTTATAAAACATGTACTTAGACAAGAACACTAAAAATTAAGTTCTTTTGCTCATTCTTCCATAGAAAGGTTGAACAATAATGGATAAATATCGTATTGACCCAAGTAAAGGCTTAGAATTTGGTATCTATACACTAGGAGATCACTTGCCTGATCCTAGAACTGGGGAAAGAATTTCAACTGAACAGCGACTACATGAAATCATTGAATACGCCAAAATGGCTGAGCAAGCTAATGTTGACTTTTTTAGCGTAGGTGAAAGTCATCAAGAGTTCTTCGCTACTCAAGCCCATGCGATTGTGCTTTCTGCCATTGCTCAGGCTACAAACAAGATGAGAATCGGAAGCTCTTCTACTATTATTAGCACATCTGATCCTGTCCGCGTCTATGAAAATTTTGCTACACTTGATCTCCTTTCAAAGGGGCGCGCCGAAATTGTTGCTGGACGTGCTTCGAGGATAGGGCTTTTTGAATTATTAGGTTATAATTTAAAAGATTATGAGGAATTGTTTGAAGAGAAATTTGAGCTTTTATTAAAAATAAATGAAGAAGAAGTGATAAATTGGAACGGAGAGTATCGCTCAGCTCTTAAAAACGCTAAGGTTCTTCCACGGCCTATTGATGGTTCACTGCCTATTTGGAGAGCTGTTGGCGGCACGCTCCCAAGTGCCGTCAAAGCAGGCTATGCAGGTGTTCCTATGTTCATGGCTCACTTGGGTGGACCAGCCACGAGCTTCAAGCACACTATTGATGCTTACAGAGAAGCTGCACGTCACAATGGCTTTGACCCTTCAGAGCTTCCCGTAGCTACTGCCGGCTTTTTCTATGCAGCAGATACTACACAACAAGCATTCAGTGAATACTACCCCCATATAAATGAAGGAATGAAACGGACAAATGGTCAAGGCTTTCCGAAACAATACTTCGCACAAGGCACCGATCCACATAATATTATAAATGTTGGTAGCCCACAAGAAATTATTGAAAAAATCCTTTATCAGCATGAATTATTCAACCATCAACGTTACATTGCTCAAATTGACTTCGGTGGTGTTCCTTTTGACAAGTTACAGAAAAACATCGAAATTCTAGGAACGGAAATTATACCCGCTATCAAAAAATACACGATGGAAAAATAGGAAGTGATCAAACATGAAAGTTGTTGGACTATCTGGTTCCATTGTGGGGACGAAAACAAGAATTGCAATGGACTATACTATAAAAACACTCACTGAGAAATTCCCCGATATAGAGGTGACCTTGATTGATTTAGCAGACTATGATCTTCCATTTAGCGATGGTCGCAATTATTTGGACTATGAGGGGGATGCTAAATACGTTACCCAAACGATTATGGAAGCTGATACGCTTATCATCGGGGCTCCTATCTTCCAAGCCTCCATTCCGGCGACATTAAAGAACATTTTTGATTTGCTCCCTATCAATGCCTTTCTTGATAAAGTAACAAGTATTCTCATCACTGCTGGCTCATCCAAGCATTATCTCATTGCAGAACATCAGCTAAAGCCCATTTTAGCCTACATGAAGGCTCAAATTGTGCAGACATATGTATTCATAGAGGAAAAGGATTTTCACCGCAAACAGATTATCCACGATGATGTTCTATTCCGTATCCAACGGTTAGTGAATGATACGGTGGAATTAACCGAAACCTTTGCTAAAATTCGTGAAGCAAAAGACACTGCCTACGGATTTTAATGCTACATGGCTCTTAACTCCCATACAGACATACTAGTGAACGCCGCCACACTATAAACTGTCCCAACGCTTGAAGCCCCTCAAAATAAACAAAAGAGACCGGGATATAGCTAATTTAATTGAAGTGAATGTACGATCTAGAAAGCTCGCTTTCAAAGATATTTCTTTTAACTAATGCTCATCCATCCACTTCAACAACCTACTTCGCTTTCCGTGGGCAACGCCTCAACTCTTAGTGTTCCACTATCATGTCACACTAAAGATTTTCAGCTGTTGCTGTTCCCACAGGAGTCTTCGTAGGTTACTTCCGTTAATGTTTATGTTTGTATCATCAAAAATTGACTGATTATTTTCATCTGCTTGTTTTTGTAAAAGTACCGTTAACATTCAAATTTAAGTGGATGGGGGAGCGAAAGAGGCGAGACTCCCGCGGGAAAAGCACGTGTCTGAAGACCCCACAAGAAAGCGTTTGGTGCTTTCGAGGAGGCTGAGGCCGTGCCCGCGGAAAGCGAGCACTTCTAGAGCGAACATCCACAATATTCAAATGGGGGGCAAAAGAAGCGAGACTCCTTCGGAAACAGCATACGTCACAAAATCCACTTTGGAAAGAACAACTACAGAACTTCGGCTAAACTCGGCACATCCGTGTGCCAATGCCAAAGCTAACACGTCCTGTGTGTCGCTGGAGCGTCAATCCACATGCTCTATACCCCATTTAAAAAAGAGTGGACCTACCAAAATATATATTGGCAAGACCACTCTTTTCAATGACTGGGTTTTGTCCCAGTCTCTCTTCTCACAGTTTCGTATATTACCTAAGACAATCAGGTGACGGGAGACGTACACTCACAGACCAACTATCGCCATTATTTCCCCTCATCAATTCCAACAAAAGTCACTAAAATTTTACGCAGACAGGATTCGGCACCTCAATATCTTTTTGTAAAAGAGTTAACATGCCTGTTTCAGCATCTCTGGCAAACAACACCAGACTGCTGGAATTTTGATTGGACGCCACTAAAAATTTCTCTGCAGGATCTAATACAAAATCTCTCGGCCAATCGCCCTCGGTGGCCACACGTTCAACGAGCTGGAGATTGCCTGTCTGCTCTTCTACAGAAAAGATGGCAATGCTATTATGCCCACGATTTCCCGCATAGACAAATCTCCCATCAGACGATATATGAATGGCACTCGCTTGATTATTTTCTGCAAAATCTTCTGGCACAGCTGAAAGATGCTGAACCTCAGCAAACTTACCACCTGCATAGGAAAGCACAATGACCTCAGAGCTAAACTCTGTGATAAGATACGCAACGGACGGATCCCTTGGATGGAAGACAAGATGCCTTGGACCGCTACCTGCAGGAATAGACAAGCGATGAACTTCTTTCAATTCACCATTATCCTTCACCTCATAAGTAAACAACAGATCACAGCCTAGTTCACAAACAACCAAATAATCTTGGTCGGGTGTCATTGCAGCAAAATGCGTATGAGCTTTCTCCTGCCTTGGATCAGGACCACTTCCTTCATGCTTTACAACCGAGACAGGAGATGAAATCCTTCCATTTTCCTGGTTGATACGGTAGGAGACTACCGTGCCTTTATGGTAATTTGCGCTGAATACCAAGCCTCGCTTTTCATCTAAGCTCACATGGCATGGCGGGGACCCCACTTCCATATCCATGTTAATCCGTTCTAGTTTCCCCGAGTGTTGATCGATTGAAAAGCCCGCAACACCGCCCTCTTCATTGCTCTTGATCACTGAATATAGAAAGCGGTGATTCTCAGTTATGTTTAAATAGGTAGGATTATCTAACATCGCTACAGCTTTTACATCGGTTATTTTTCCTACAGATGGATCTAATTCGAAGGAATAGATGCCCTGGCTATCCCCATTTGTATAAGTACCAACGTATCCTCGTATCATCGTCTCTCCCCTATGCTTCATAATTAGTTATCACATCATCTTACATTCATTAAAACAAATCTTAAACATCAATCACAACCAATCCCTCATGTATGTTTCTTCTTTTCATATCATAATAATTGCTACCATATACTTTAGATAGCTTTATTTTAACATTTTTTTCATTTTTAATAGTTAAAAATAGGTTACATTGACTCTCTTTTACTAAACACACCCATTGCTTTTATGCTTAACATATAAAAAAATTACTTTACAATACCTCTATTTCATTAATATAATTTAATTGTGAGTTTTCTTTTCATATTTTGAATCCGCTTTATTATCTAAACATCATTGTTTTTTATACTACATACTTTTATTGCACAGAATCTGATGCCGACGATAGAATTATATAAAATATGGGGGTAGACGAATGAACAATAATAACCTACGAAGAGATATTAAAACTTTTGCATTAACCATGACTGGTCTGGGGTCAATTATTGGGTCGGGATGGTTATTCGGAGCTTGGAGAGCCGCCGAGGTTGCCGGTCCTGCTGCTATTATTTCATGGATTTTAGGTACACTGATCATCCTATTTATTGGACTTACCTATGCAGAGCTAGGAACAATGTTTCCCGAATCGGGCGGTATGGTGCGTTATGGACAGTTTTCACATGGGTCATTAACTGGTTTTCTGTCTGGTTGGGCTAACTGGATTGCCGTCATTTCCGTTGTTCCCGTTGAGGCTGAAGCCTCTGTCCAGTATATGAGTTCTTGGAAATTCGATTGGGCCAAATCCTTATATAATGGACAGGATTTATTACCACCAGGGCTTCTAATCGCCGCGGTATTAGTTATCATCTATTTCCTACTTAATTATTTTACAGTTAAGCTATTTGCTCGCGTCAATACTGCTATTACAATTTTCAAGTTTATTATTCCAGGTCTGACAATTATCGGACTTTTGATAACAAGCTTTCACGGCAAAAATTTTACCCATTACGGTGGTTTTATGCCTCATGGATTCGCTGGAGTTTTCACAGCTATCGCAACATCTGGTATCGTCTTTGCCTTTAATGGTTTCCAAAGCCCCATCAATATGGCAGGAGAAGCACGTAATCCAAGGCGTTCTATTCCCATTGCCGTCATTGGGTCAATCACCTTAGCAGGTATCATCTACATGCTTTTACAAATTGCCTTTATCGGCGGGGTTAAGCCAGGTATGGTGGCACACGGGTGGAGCCACATTCAACTCAACTCCCCCTTCGCTGATCTGGCCTTAGCTTGGGGATTAAACTGGCTAGCAATCCTGCTGTTTGCCGATGCTTTTGTGTCACCATCAGGAACCGGTATAACTTATACAGCGACCACGGCTCGAATGATCTACGGTATGGAGAAAAATGGTCATCTTCCAAAGGTCTTTGGCTTCATTAATCCAAAGTTTGGAGTGCCCCGGGCTGCCATGTGGCTTAACCTTGTCGTTGCCTATATCTTCTTATTTCTATTTAGAGGATGGGGCTCGCTCGCATCTGTTATTTCTGTTGCGACCTTGATTTCTTATGCTACGGGTCCGGTTTCCCTCATGGTTTTCAGACGTCATGGCGAAGACATTGTCAGACGTCCGGTCAAGATCAAGGGCATGCAAATCATTGCACCTATCGCCTTTATAATGGCTTCTTTAATCTATTACTGGGCACAATGGCCACTCACAGGAAAAGTGACCTTGCTCATGGTTGTCGGCTTGCCCGTTTATTTATTTTATCAAGCCAAGGGGAATTGGAAAGGGTTTGGGCGCGATCTAAAAGCAGGTCTCTGGCTCGTCATCTATTTAATCTACATGGCCTTTATTTCCTGCATCGGTAGCTCGAAGTTCCACGGTCATAATATCATTCATTATGGCTGGGACTTCATAGTCGTCATTATATCGGCTTTGATTTTCTACGCCTGGGGTATTCGCAGCGGCTTCTTAACCAAAGAATTGAAAGATGCCCAGCCCAATCAACGCGAAAATGAAGCTTAGGCTTAGAAAAAATCTGATCGATAGATTCTTTAAGACATCACCTATACCGACTAGTGAGAGATCGCGAAAAGAGCGTAACTACTACAAAATTTCACAGAGGTGCAATCTCTGTGAAATTTTTTTTGCTTCTCCAGCGGGCTGTTCATTGCACAAAAACATGAGGGATTTTAGAAAAAACCCTACTCAGATACTTTTTTATTGTACTGATTATAAACATTGATGTCTCAACCCACTAATTATATTTTACAAAATATAATTTAATAAAATTAAATTGTTGACAATAAAAACAATGTGGGTGTATGATAAAATTATCAAGGGTAACCTATAAAATAAAAACACATTTAAAGGAGCGATTGATTATGTCAAACGTCTTATTCACATCAACTGCAACAACTATCGGTGGAAGAAATGGACACGTAAAATCTGCAAGTGGTGCTGTAGATATGGATTTAGCTATGCCAGGCACACCCCGTGCTAAAGAATTACCTCATGCCGTTAATCCAGAATTATTGTTTGCTTCAGGCTATTCTGCTTGTTTCGGTGGCGCAGTTGAGCTAGCTGCAAGGCAAGAAAAAGTGAAGCTTGATTCTGAGATTGAAGTGACAGGTAATGTAAGCCTATTAAAAGATGAGGAATTCGAAGGCCAATTTAAAATTGGTGTTGTTTTACACGTTAAAGGAAAAGGTATGGAGAAATCCGTATTAGAAAATATTGTCCATAAAGCTCACGAATTTTGTCCCTATTCCAAAGCAACAAGAGGAAATATTGATGTCGCGCTAGAAATCGAAGTCTAATATACTTCAAACCAAGAAAAATTAATCCCATATAAGTTGAAGCTATCAATAACAAAAAAGTCCGCTACATCAACAAAGAGTAGCGGGCTTTTACTGCATAGCTGACTGATGAATCTAGACAGCTTTATCCGAGGATACATTTGGATATTTAATCGGCTTAACAAGCCAGATGACCGCCAGAGAAGCAACAATTGACAGTCCTCCAGCCAACAGAAAGGCAGACGTATAAGAACCAGAACGATCAACCAAGAAGCCTGTTAATGAAGGACCAATGATGCCCGCAATATTAGACAAGAAATGCATAAACCCACCCACAGAGCCTACATTATTTGGATCGACGGTATCTTGGACAATAGCCCAATAAATGGCTCCTGTAAGATATAAGAAAAAGACAGAGCATGCAACCATTGTAACAGCTCCTACAGTGGTCGTTACTAAACCAGCAAGCCCAATACACACTGCAGCTATGAACAAGCATGTTACCAATACAATTTTTCTTGAGAACAATCCGCTTTTATTAGCAAAGCGTTTTAAGATAAAGTCCGAAACAACACCACTTAGTGCTAGACCAGCAAAGCCTAGAACCCACGGAATCACCGTGATAACACTCATTTGCTTAACATCTAAGCCTCGGACATCAACTAAATAGCTTGGAAACCATGTTAAGAAGAAGAAGAGAATATAGTTATAGGCAAAAAAGGCTAGAGCTGTAAATAAAATGGTTCTATGCTTTAAATAAAAAGTTAACGGAATTTTAGGACCATTATAGACAACAGCCTCTGTTTTCTTTGAATCATTCTTCACGTCTACTTCTCCATTATTCGGTTTTTCCTTTGTCAATTTCCACCACAGGAGAGCCCAAACTAAACCTATAACCATGATTGCTATAAAGGATACCCTCCAACTAAGGGCAATGGCAATGAAACCAACAATCGGACCAGAAATTGCCCCACCTAAAGGCGTTCCACTTGCAGCAATACCCATCATTGATGCCCTTCGATCATTAGGGAACCAATTATTAACCATTTTGTTCGTTGTAGCCGAAATGGGACCTTCCCCCATTCCGAAAAAAATACGAATGAGTACAAGACTTATAAAACCAACAGCCAATACAACAGCCCCACTTAAAAGCGACCAGACCACCATAGCGACAAACAAGGTTGCTTTCGCCCCAAATTTATCGGATGTAATCCCACCGATAAAATTAAAGATGGCATAGCCAAATGAAAAACTACTAAAAACAATACCCATTTGAGTAGCAGAAAGATGCAGATCCCCTTTAATGAAAGGTGCACCAATGGAAAGAGCTGAGCGATCTAGATAATTTACTACTCCAGCTAAAAACAAAAAGATCATGACTATCAATCTACCTTTAGATAACAACATAAGATTTCCTCCATTCGACCGACAAGTCGCAAAATGAAACGCTTTCTATTTTTAAAAAATAACTGCCATGAAACTATAACCTTAACTTACTTGGCTAAAGGGAATCATAAGTGATTCCTCTTAGGTCCTGTGGTCCTGTGTAACATCCATGAATACTTTGCTCTGCACTATACGATCATGATTAGAGTGGATATTTTTAAAACGCTTTTATAAATGATTGTCCTAACATTAACAGGACGGATCAACCACCCTATTAAATGCCAAAGAACCCGCTTCCAATCTTACTGACACTATTCGCATCAAGAATAAAAAACTTCCCTTATCTTCCAAACCACAATATCTAATTTTCTTATATGTAAAAAATAACATGATTTTCAGAAAAATAGACTCAATATCAATACCACGATTAGACCCACCACTGAGTTAGTAAGCTCTAATAACCCCCATGTCTTAAACGTATCTTTTATGGAGATACCAAAAGTCTCCTTAAATAGTAGGAAACCACCTTCGTACATTAAAGTGAATGTGTTGGATCCACAAGCGACAGCGAGTACCATCAAAGCAGGATTCAAATGAAATTGTGTCACTAAAGGGGCAACTATACCAGCAGATGTAATGGCTGCAACCGCCCCTTGACCCGTTAACATGCGGATAATTGCTGTTATAATCCATGCGATAATAAACGGAGAAACTGGAATGGCACTAATTAAATGAACAATATGATCTGAAACACCTGTGTCAATAATGATCTGTTTTAATATGCCACCAGCAGTGATAACAATCAATACATCGGCAATCTGAGAGATTCCTAAACGCATGGTCTGCGTTAAATCAGCCATCTTTTTTCCTTGTCTAATTCCTAATAAATACATAGCTGCAAAGAGTGCCAGCAACATCGAAATTTCAGCAGATCCGACAAAGGAGCAAAGTTCTCCAATCACTGATTTTTCCCCAAAAATAGGTTTAAGAATGGATGAGGCAATCATGATAATAGCTGGAATTAATGGAATGATAATAGAGGTCCCAAACTTAGGTAATTGATCCTCAGGAATTTCCTCCGCGGGTTTAAGCATCGAATCCAATGGCATTTTTTTAATCCCAGGAATCAATCGTGGCAAAACAATTCCTGCGCAAATTAAAGCCGGGATGATCACGATAATGCCTAGAATATAAACCTGAGAAATATTAGCATGAAAGGCAGAGACTAAAGCTACCGGTCCTGGTTGAGGCGGAAAAAGACTATGCCCCATCGTTGCTCCAACCACTGTAGGAATAATCAACCTCATATAAGGAATGTTGGCTTTTTTAGCTATATTCAAAACTAAAGGTACTGCAATAAGAAAAGCCACTTCGTAAAACATGGCTATACCAAAAATCACACCAATAAATAGCAGTCCAACTGGTAAAAATTTTGTACCACATTTAGCAATAACTGTATCAGCAATTCGTTGACTTGCACCGCTCTCAGTCATGATCTTTCCAATAATAGCTCCAAAAACAATAATTAATGCTAATTGCCCAAAAATTCCACCTATCCCAGTTTCAATAGTAGGTATGATTTTATTTAACGGCATGCCTTCCATAATCGCAACGAAAAGCCCTACTAGCAATAAAGCAATCACATTATGCATTTTAAATCTAAGATTCAATATCATGAGGATAATGATACCAACTAATATCCATAACAGTGCAAACAAACCTTCCATCTATCCCTCTCCTCTTTCTGATGCTTCCCAAATGCTGTTCAAGTAGAAGGCATCTTTAGTTGCACAATCAATATGAATCGCCAGCGACCTAGACAACCCATTTCTTCCAGATCATGCGTCTATAGTCTAGAAAGTGGAGCACCAATGGAAATGACAGTTAATCTACCTTGAGATAATGATGACATAAGATTCTCCTCCATCCGACCGACAAGTCGCAAAATAAAACGCTTTCTATTTCTATATTTCTATTTTAATAAAACGCTTTTATAAATACTTACCCTAACCTGCAAAAAATGGATAGCTTCATCACACGTTAAGAATTCTCCCATCCAATCTTACACACCGGAATAAGCTAAAAAGCCACCATCCACTGGTATAGTTACTCCTGTTATAAACCCAGAATACTCTTCATCAATGAGCCATAACAATGTTCCAAGCAGGTCTTTAGGCTGACCAAAACGCTTCATCGGTGTCCCTGTAATAATTTTTTGGGAACGGCTCGTGTATTCTCCTTTATCGTCAAGCAGTAGATCACGATTTTGGGTGGTCAAGAAGAACCCAGGAGCAATAGCATTAATCCGTAAGCCTGTTTCTCCAAAATGAACGGCCATCCACATCGTAAAGTTATTAATAGCTGACTTTGCCGCACTATAAGCAGGAACCTTCGTCATTGGTGCATAAGCACTCATTGAAGAAAGATTGATAATAGCGGGAGCATCCTCTTTGAGCAAGTCCCTTCCAAACACCTGGCTAGCTAGAAATGAACCAAGAAAATTGCTGTTAAATATTTTTGAAAATCCAGTTTCCATGAGATCAAAAAATGATTTGCCCGGAGTATCCGCCATGTACGTTTCAGTATCAGTAATAGCGTCCGGATCATTTCCTCCCGCTCCATTTATCAAAATATTAACTTGACCGAATGTGTCGAGGATAACTTCTCGTGCATGTTCTAGTGATGAACGACTTAATATATCTGTCGAGACGGCTATCGCTGTGCCCCCGTTTTGATTGATCTCCTCGGCTATCTTCAACCCCTTTTCAGCAGTCCGATTTAAGAGAGCCACCTTCACCCCGTGCCTCGCTAACTCTCTAGCCATCTCAGAACAAAGGACACCACTTCCACCTGTAATGACCGCAACGCGATCCTGTAAATTTTCATGTAAAGGCATCATTTATTATACTCATCCTTACTTATTTTTTTCATAAGCATCCCATAACCCAAGAAGATACATAACACCTAAAGCTCTATCGTACAGCCCATAACCCGGACGGCACTCTTCACCCCAAAGATGGCGACCATGATCGGGTCGTACATATCCTTGATAATCCTGTTGATGAAGTGCTTGAACCACACCACTCATATCAATCGAACCATCCTGCGTATAGTGTGACGTTTCAATAAAATCACCGTTATCGAAGATTTTCACATTGCGAATATGTGAAAAAGGAGCATGTGATCCGTACTTCTCAGCAATAGCCACCATATCATTATCTGGGTTGGCTCCCATGGAACCCGTGCAAAGAGTAATGCCATTGTAAGGTGAATCAGATATGGAAAATAGGCGTTCATAACTCTTAGCACTTGTAATAATACGTGGTAAACCAAAAATCGACCATGGTGGATCATCGGGATGAATAGCCATTTTCACGTCGCATTCCTCTGCAACCGGAAGAATTTCATTTAAGAAAAAGGCAAGATTATCCCATAATTGTTCTTCATCAACCTGTTTATAAGCTTCAAACAACTGAGATATTTGAGCTAACTTCTCTGGTTCCCAGCCCGGCAATGTTAAGTTAGAGGAAGAGGAAACCGTTGCAATCAACTCTTTAGGATCTAAATGGTCAACCTTTGCCTTTTCATAAAACAAAGCAGTTGAACCATCTTCATGTGGATGGAACATATCGGTTCGCGTCCAATCAAATATGGGCATAAAATTATAACAAATGACTTTAACCCCTACTGCAGATAGGTTACGAATGGTTTGCTTATAATTTTCAATGTACTGTGTTCTTTCTGGCTGTCCTAATTTAATCGCTTCATGAACATTAACGCTTTCAACAACCTCCGTATGAAACCCAAATGAACGAATATAACGGATCTCATCTTCAATTTCTTCCTTCTCCCAAACATCCCCAACCGGTTTTCGATGCAGTGCCCAAACAATGCCTTTCACTCCAGGAATCTGCTTGACTTGTTCTAAGGTGACTGTATCATTGCCTCTCCCATACCAACGAAAGGTAACATTCATCTTCCTGCTCCTGAAGCCTTGCTGAGACCAGTCATATAGCTTTGGCACACCTCAACGACACCATTATGTCCACCCTTAGCATAAGCCTTGTTAAGATCGCTACCTATTCCTACAGCCACAGCTCCCGCTTCTAACCAATCCTTGAAATTTGCTTGATTGATGCCACCGGTTGGCATAATCTGAACATGCGGAATCGGACCTTTAACTGCGCCAATAAAGGACGGTTCAAAGCTTCCAGCCGGAAATAGCTTGATAATATCGCATCCATACTCTAAGGCAGTGACCATTTCTTTTATTGTCATACATCCCGGTAAATAAGGAATAGTATAGCGATTACACATCGTTGCAATCTCTGGGTTAAAATGTGGGCTCACAACAAAGGAAGCACCTGATAAAATCGCCTGTCGAGCTGTCTCAGCATCGAGCACTGTCCCTGCTCCCAATAATACGTCTGCATCTGAAGATCGCAAGGCTGTAAAAACATCCGCAACTTGGGGCGTAGTGTAAGTCAATTCAATAGCTCTAATACCACCGCTCACCGCAGCCTCAGTGATGCCAATGGCTTCTTCAGCGCTTTGTCCTCTAATCACGGCGATAACTTTGGAATCAGTTAATTGTTGTAATGTTTTATACTTGCTGTTCACTATGTTGTCCTCCTTAATCAAATACAATCAATGCTTTTCTTACTTGGTCTGGATGCTCTTCAACGAAAGTGAAGGCTTCCTTTGCTTGATCCAAAGGAAAGCGATGCGTAACTAAGCCATTATGTCTTAATTTACCCTGATTCAATAATTCTATTACCTTAGGAAATTGATTGGTTTGTAAACGAGAGCCTACAATGGTTACCTCTTTCTTAGTGATTGGTAACATCGGTATCGCAGCTGGTTTTTCATCAAAACCTAATACAACAACAGTCCCCGCAGATGACACAACCTCTAATGACAGTTCAAAAGTCTGCAACAAACAAACAGCATCAATGACGACATTGGCGCCTTCATCGTCCGTCCATGCTGTCACAGCATCATGAACATCCTCCTGTCCAACATTCACAATCACATCAGCACCATTTTCTTTCGCATAAGAGAGACGTTCATCACTTAAATCTGTGATCATGACTTCGGCGCCTTGCAACTTTGCCATTTTCAGAACACAAATACCAACAGGACCTGCGCCTTGGATCAGTACTTTATCAGCCTTTTCAACCTGTCCTCGCCATACGGCTTGTGCTCCGATAGTATACGGCTCAGCCATAACCATTTCATCCCATGACAAGCTAGCATCTACAACATGAACCTGCTTTTCAGGAAGAACCACCCATTCTCTCATGCCACCCTCTTCATGAACACCGAATACAGATAGGCTATTACAGACATTGGGACGCCCTTTGCGACAGGCATAGCAATCTTCACAATAACGAATCGGCTCAACAACCACGTGATCACCAACATGAACAGAGGTCACCGCTGCACCCACGCCAACAACTTCTCCAGCCACCTCATGACCAATCACACGTGGTAATGATGCTAAGGGATTTGTCCCATGATAAATATGCATGTCCGAACCACAAATACCGACTCTTTTGATTTTTATTAGAACATCTTGGGGCGTTTGAATATGTGGTTTATCAATATCCACAATCACTAATTCACGCGGACCTTTAACTTGTACAGCTTTCATTTCTTCACCTACTCTGTAAAATTCATAAACCACTATCATCAGAATCAAGTCGCTTCATGACTTCAATACTTTATCCACACGCTCATCTTTCAATGACAGCTTCTTGATGGATCAAGGCAGACACTTCATCAAGATAAGGAAGCCCCTCATTATCTCCCGAAACAGTTGTAACGAGTGCACCGACACCATTAGCAAACATTAGTCGTTCGGAATAGGCTTGCTTATTTAGCAACGCATAAATATACCCAGCATCAAACCCATCACCAGCACCTACTGTATCGACCGCATGAACGGAGTAACTCTTTTGCTCATACCACTGGTTGTTGGCATAGAGTTTTGACCCATTAGCTCCGTCTTTTATAATCAATTCTTCAATGTTATAATCTTTCACAAAAGTTTCAAATGCCGATTGATGATCTTGATCTAATATCATGCTGAGCTCGTCTCTACCAGTCAGAAGCACATCTACAAATGGAAAAAGTTCAAAGAATGTCTTCCGAGCTTCTTCAATGGTCCAAAGCTTCAAACGAATATTGGGGTCAAACGATATTTTAATCCCCTTTGCCTTGGCAACGCTAATCACCTTATCAACAATTTGCTTATTTTTTGGATCAATAGCCAAATAAACACCTGACAAATGAACAAGCCCAATACCTTCGAACATCGCTTCGGTGATGTCATCTGGATTCAGCGTCAGTATGGGAGAATTAGAACGATAATAAAAGGTTTTACCCGATCCATCCTCATGTATCTCCTTAAAATTAAGGGAGGTGGGGTAGCCTTCAACATGATGAACATCGCTCACATCTACACCTTCACCCCGAACAAAATTATAAATAAAGCGTCCAAATTCATCGTGCCCCAATCGACTTACCCACTTTGAATGCACGCCTAGTCGAGCACAACCAATGGCAAAATTCAATTCCGCTCCGCCCACTTTACGTTCAAAATGAGAAACATACCTTAATGGACCTTTGACGGATGGATTAAACGTGATCATGGCATCACCGATAGTCATTACACCAACACTTTGTTTCATTGCACCTCAAACTCCTTACTCAACCGAAGTAGTCAATCGGCCTAATTGTAACTATAACTGCGAACCCTTACAAAATCAACTCCTTCAACGCACAGGACATGCTAGCTTCGGTGTTGGCACATGGATGTGCCGAATTTAGCCGAAGTTTCTTTTAGTGTTCCACTGTCATGTCACATTAAAGATTTTCAGCTATTGCCTTCCTCGCAGAAGTCTTCATAGGTTTCTTCCGCTGATGGTAGAATGGATGATATTTTCACAAGTTGATTGGGGTAAGATAGCCTGTTTCACTTCCACCCACATGCGTGTAACTATGCCTTATGGTGGTCATGCTCAACGAAGGTTCTTGATCCCATATCCCTTCACAAAACCATAAAAAACCTTTAATCTGAAAACAGATTAAAGGTTTTAAATTGCCTTGCACTATTGTAAGGCAGACTCTTTTCTGTTCAAACCAAGTGATTCAGCAGTTGACATCTGAATCTCACGCAGCAATTCTGGATGTTCCATGAGTGATACGCCATATGAAGGAATCATTTCCTTTATTTTCGGTTCCCATTCTTTTTGACGATCTGGGAAGCATTTTTCTAAGACCTCAAGCATGACATGAACAGCCGTGGAGGCTCCTGGCGAAGCACCAAGTAATGCCGCAATGGATCCATCAGCAGCTGTCACCACTTCTGTACCAAATTGCAAGGTTCCTTTGCCCGCCTCCGTGTCCTTAATGACCTGTACACGCTGACCAGCAACCACAATATCCCAATCTTCGCCCTTAGCTTCTGGAACAAACTCACGTAATTCTTCCAAACGTTTTTCGTTAGATAACAGCACTTGTTGAACTAAATATTTTGTCAGCGCCATCTCTTTTACGCCCGCCGATAGCATCGTTAAAATGTTGTTGAATCGAATGGAACCTATTAAATCAAAATAAGATCCCGTTTTTAAAAACTTAGGTGAAAAACTAGCAAACGGTCCAAACAGCAATGCTTCTTTATTATTAATATATCTTGTATCAAGATGGGGCACAGACATCGGCGGTGCGCCAACCTTCGCTTTACCATATACCTTAGCATGATGTTGCTCAATGACCTCAGGATTATTACAAACCATAAATAACCCACTTACAGGGAACCCACCTATATGCTTGGATTCAGGAATACCTGTTTTTTGTAATAGGGGTAAACTACCGCCACCGCCACCGATGAAAACAAACTTTGCCGTATGAATTTCTACTGATCCACTATCAAGATTGCGAACCTTCACTTCCCATAGACCATCGCGCATCCGCTTAATATTCTTAACGCTATGTTTATAGTTAATCTGAACCCCCTTGTTCTGCAAGTGCTCAAATAACATACCCGTCAACGTACCAAAGTTAACATCCGTTCCAATATCGATCTTGGTCGCTGCTAAAGGATCCGTCCCTGTCCGACCTTTCATGATGAGCGGAATCCATTCTTTTAGTTTGTCTAGGTCATCAGAAAATTCCATGCCGTGAAAAAGAGGATTGCTTGACAACGCTTCAAATCTTTTCTTTAAAAAGGCAACATTTTCTTCCCCTTCAACCAAGCTCATATGAGGCAATGGCATGATAAAATCCTCTGGGTTTTGAATCAGATTATTGTCAACGAGATAAGACCAAAACTGTCTGGAAAGCTGGAACTGTTCATTGATATCAATCGCTTTACTAATATCCATAGATCCATCTGGCTTTTCAACCGTGTAATTCAACTCACACAATGCTGAATGTCCTGTTCCTGCGTTATTCCACTCATTCGAGCTTTCTTCTCCCGAGCTCCCCAATTGTTCAAATAGTTTGATTTCCCATTCAGGCGCCAGTTCTTTCAGAAATACTCCCAAGGTCGCACTCATGACTCCCGCACCGATTAAAATAACATCTGTTTTTACCTGTATGCTACTCATAATAAACCTTCCTTATCGCCTTGCTTTTATTGTATCAATGGTGCCTCTCTAAATATAATGCCATTAATTATAAATTAAATTATCTGCTATCAACTACATTATAAACTATTTGACACTAATAAAAAAGTGTAATAGCTTACCACAAAACTCGACCGATCCATAATAATACGATCATCACCTACCCAAAAGGACTTAAAGCTTCAAATGACAACCATTACAGAGATTTTGAAGAATAGCACTGTTGTTCCTTCACAGACTAAATAGTCTCTATTAGTACGCAATACCTCTTCATCAATAACCCCATTTTATCAAACAGCGTTATCAGAAACCGAAGAAATATCCTTTGGCTTCTTTTTTATTTATCATTCTTTCCGCCTAAAATTTTATGCCTGACATAACACAAATGCGCATACATTTTTGAAAATGCTTCCTGCGGATCATGTTGAACTAAGGCGTTATATATCGCTGAATGGTGCTCTACAGTTCGCACTCTTTCACGATATTTGATTTGTTGATCTGTTCTTTCATGCGTCATTAATAATGAATCAATCATACCCTCAACAATTGGATTATTAGCACTCATAGCAATGAGTCGATGAAATTCTTTATCTACATACCCATAATTATTGTCTTCATTATGAGAAATAATCTCAATGGTTTCTTTTAATTTCCTCAGTTGCCCATCTGTTATTTTTTCAGCGGCCATCGTAACTAAGCCAAGCTCCAGCGTCATTCTTGCTTCAATAATTGCTGGTAGATTATCCACTGAAAGGGCTAGCATAACACGAAACGGATGACTTCCAATCTTATGATTAAAATAGGTGCCATCTCTTGTCTTCCTGCGAATCACTTCCATCGTTTCAAGCGAGCTTAAAGCCTCCCTGAGCACAGGACGACTCACCTCTAGCTGTTCAATCAGCTCCATTTCAGGCGGTAATTTATCTCCTGGCTTGAGTTGACCATCAAGCAATAATTGAATAATACGATTGACAACCTGTTTTGATAACGTATCACGACGCACCGAGTCAACCACAACTGAATGAAGTTCATCCTCCATTATGGATTCCTCCCAAACAATCCTTTGTAAGATAAATTATATGATATAGATGAGGTGAATACCAAAAAAAACCTATTAACGAACTAACGAAGGTTGATTAGGATCATATGTCCAATCTTGAATCAAATAGTGCATAGCTAAACTGTCATCTCGTGCTCCCAAGCTTTTTTTTCGATAAAGTTGATTGGCCTCTAAAATCCGATCCATATCAATTTCAATGCCCAAACCAGGCTTTTCTGGAATTGTAATCAAACCATCCTTTATCTTAAATGACTCTTTGGTCAACCTTTGACCATCCTGCCATATCCAATGCGTATCTATGGCTGTTATATGTCCTGGAGCTGCAGCAGCAACATGTGTAAACATCGCCAGAGAAATGTCAAAATGATTATTTGAATGGGAGCCCCATGTCAATCCCCATTCATGGCAAAGCTGAGCCACACGAACCGAGCCTTGTAGCGTCCAAAAATGAGGGTCTGCCAATGGAATGTCCACGGCATTCAATTGAACGGCATGCCTCAATTGTCTCCAATCTGTAGCAATCATATTCGTAGCTGTAGGAAGCCCGGTAGCTCGACGAAATTCTGCCATGATTTCACGAGCAGAAAAGCCGTCCTCTGCCCCACAAGGATCTTCTGCATAAGCAAGCACCCCCTGCTTATTTTTACAAAGAGTTACGGCCTGTTTCAGAGACCATGCCCCATTCGGATCAAGCGTAATACGCGCTTCAGGGAATCGTTCCGCCAGAGCAATAACGGCCTCTATCTCTTCCTCTCCGCTTAGTACACCACCTTTTAATTTAAAATGTCGAAATCCATAGCGAGAGTAAGCAGCCTCTGCCAAGCGAACAATGGCCTCAGGGGTCAGCGCCTCTTCATGCCGCAATCTTAACCAATCATCCTCTGAAAGCTCATTCCCCACATAGGGTAAATCCGTTTTACCTCGATCACCTATATAAAAAAGATAACCGAGCGTTTCCACCTGTTCTCGTTGTTGTCCGGCTCCTAATAGCGCTGCAACCGGCACTTCTAAATGTTGTCCCAACAAATCCAGCATAGCTGACTCAATGGCTGTTACAGCATGAATCGTTGTACGAAGATCAAAGGTCTGCAGCCCGCGACCCGAAGCATCTCGATCCCCAAAATAGTAGCGCATTTGATTCAAGATATGCTGATAATGACCTATTGTTTGACCTATTACTAATTCAAAGGAATCCTCCACTGTTTGCTTAATTTTTTCTCCACCCGGTACCTCACCAACTCCTTTATTCCCTGCACTATCAGTCAAAATCACGATATTGCGCGTAAAGAATGGGGAGTGGGCTCCACTTAAATTAAGCAACATACTGTCATGCCCAGCAACTGGTATAACCACCATGTCAACAATTTTTGGCGCATTCAAAGCTTCCATATCCCTGTGCCAGCCTCCTACCTTTTAATTTTCTCACTTCTGTATCCATCATTTTGTAGCCATTTGACTATCATCCGTTACCCATTCAGATTTACCTGCCACTCGCTTTGGCAACAAGAGCGTGACAATAAACCCTATTAACAAAAAGACAACTAATACAGAAAAGCCAATATAGTAATTAAACAGTGAAGTCATCCATCCCACCATAAATGGACCTAAAAACCCACCCAAATTTCCAAGAGCATTAATAATTCCTCTTTCACTAGCCTCCGCATCCGGATTAGAAAGAAGGGGCGGAATGGTCCAAAAAACCCCCGATGGAGCATGCAAAAATGCACCACAAGCCACAAGAAAGGTAAACGATATCCAGACTTCTCCCCTTGTTAAAACCGAAAGAACGAGACAAATAGCAAGCCCAAGTAAAGGCCACGCTGTGTGCAACCGTCGATTATTGCTTCGATCAGAAAAATGAGCGATGACATATTGCCCAACAGCTGAAGCGATATAAGGAAATATACTCAGCACACCAATAATACCTATCCCCACATTAGTAAGCGCTTTAATTTCTGAGGGCAACCAAAGCGAATAGCCATAGATCCCCACCTGCATGCAAAAATAGATAATAATCATTTTCCATGTGTTCACTCTTGATAATATGGATCCTATAGACTCCTTTTTCCTTTCATGAGTGGGTAGCTCTTTTTCATCCTGTGCAAGCTTTGATAGTATATAATCCTTCTCTGCTTTTGAAAGCCTTTTATCTACTGCTGGAAAATTACTTATGAAGGGCATAAAAATGGCTAAAAGAACAAAAGATAGAAGCCCTTCTGCCACAAATAGAATATGCCAATTACTTATGCTTAATATCCAGCCCGCTATCGGTCCCCCAACAACACCAGAAATAATTGAATTAAGTAAAAAGAGAGAATTAGCACGCCCTCTTTCCTCATTAGGAAACCACCTCGTAATAATAACTAAAATAGCGGGAAATAAACCGCCTTCTACTACCCCAAGAAGGAATCTACCAATGAGAAGTTCCCAAAAATTCTGAGCCAATCCAGTTAAAGCAGCGACCAAACCAAAAACCGCTACCGTCCAACCAATATATTTTGTAGCACTTCTTCTTTCAGCATAAATGCCTCCCGGTACTTGTAAAACAAGATAACCGATAAAAAAAATGCCCGAGGCAATACCTGAAAAGGTCGCTGTTAATCCAAGTGCCTTTTCCATACCACCCGCAACAGCAAAGCTGATATTAGAGCGATCCATAGCGGCGACCATATAGATTAAAATGACTGCAGGAATAATTCTTAACCACCGTGATTTGGGTACTTTCGTTTGAACTACTTCCAAACTCATCACTCCCCCTCATTTGTCGACAACCATTCATTTGGTAGCCCTTACAAAAATCCTCATCATCAACTTTGCTTGCTTTTCATTTTCATTCTTTTGTTTAATTGTAATACAAATTAAATAAAAAAAATACTATTTATTTTTTATTATATGATGAATATCCGTATAGAAATCATAGAAAACAATGATTCAACCACTGACAACAATTGCTTAAAACACTTTACAACAGGGAGTCCCTCTCAATTAAAATGAGACACTCTCCTCTAATTTGGAAAGCGCCTCATTAAATAATTCCCATTACCCTTTTTACAAATCTATTTTTTTAGTATATCTAATAAAAATCACAGCACCGCATGCCCCATCTTACCTACCACTGCTAAATAGACAAAGCCAATCATCTACCTACAACCTTTAGTCTAGCGCCCCTTCGACATTTTGAAATTGATTATAAAACATTTGATGATATCTGCCTTGACGCTCCATTAATGCATCATGACTCCCCTTTTCAATGATTTCTCCATGATCTATCACCATAATGGCATCAGCATCCCGAATGGTATTGAGGCGATGAGCGATGATAAAACTCGTACGGTTCTTCATAATTGAAAGCAAGGCATCCTGAATATAGAGCTCTGTCCGTGTATCAATACTACTTGTTGCCTCATCCAATATGAGCAAAGCCGGCTTCGCCAAAAATGCCCGCGCAATGGCTACTAGCTGACGTTGTCCTTGACTAAGATTGCCACCGTTTTCTGACAACAGCGTATCATATTTTTCTGGAATCCGATTGATAAAATCATCGGCATGTGCCATTCTTGCTGCTTCTTCAACTTCCTCATCTGTTGCCTCAAGATTTCCGTATTTTATATTCTCCTTGATGGTACCTGAAAATAAATACGTATCCTGAAGCACAAAACCAAAGCTCCTTCTTAAGCTGTCTCTCGTATACTTGCGAATATCCACACCATCAATAAAAATTCGACCTTCTGTTACATCATAAAAGCGTGTTAACAAATTAACAATCGTCGTCTTTCCAGCACCTGTAGGTCCAACCAGCGCCAAGCTTGTTCCCGGCTGTGACTCAAAGCTCATATTTTTTAAAATCGGTGCATCCGCCCGGTAGCCAAAACTGACATCTTCAAAGACAACATGACCCCTAGGCTCTGTCAGCGCCACCGCGTCCTTCCTATCGGCTAGCTCTTCCTTTTCATCAATAATTTCAAAAACCCGTTCTGCTCCAGCCACACCAGATTGAAGGACGTTAAAAATACTCGCCAAATTATTAAGTGGTTGCACAAACTGCCGTGAATACGTTATGAAGCTTGCGATAACACCGACTGTAATCACACTCTTCACAGTTAAAACTCCGCCAACGACCGCCACCATGGTAAATCCTACATTGCTAATCACATTCATAAGCGGGTATAGGAACCCTGACCAGATCTGCGCCTTAAGACCAACCTGAAGCAACGCATGGTTCACTTCTTCAAATTCAGCGACCGCTTTTTCTTCATGATTAAAAGCCTTGACAATTTGAATTCCTGAAATCGTTTCCTCTACATGTCCATTTAACCGTCCAAGCTCCACTTGGTTGTTTTTAAATAACACTGACGTTCTGCGCGCAATGGTTCGAGTGAGCAAAAACACCAATGGGACAGTGATCAAACTAGCAAGTGTTAAAAGCGGACTTAATATGATCATCATGGTAAGAGAGCCAACAATAGTGATCACGCCTGTCATTAATTGCGTCGTTGATTGAGAGATGGTAATGCTGACATTGTCAATATCGTTTGACAGCCGACTCATGAGCTCACCATGAGTTCTGGAATCAAAAAAAGCAACTGGAAGTTTTTGTAGTTTTTTAAACAAGGAACTCCGTAGGCTCTTCACAATCCGCTGCGAAACTCCTGCCATCATCCAACCTTGCAAGAACGTTAAAATGCCATCTGCAATATATGCCGACGCCAGGACGATAATCAGGATTTCTAGAAGATTAAAGTTAATCTTACTACCCAATGACATCGCATCAACGGTTTTACCGATTAAATAGGGAACAGACAGCGTCACCAGTGAATCGATGACAATAAGCGCAAAGATGATGGTCAATAGCTTTTTTTCTCTGCCAAAATAGCCCCAAAGCCTTTTTAACGTTCCTTTAAAATTTTTCAGCTTAACATCTGGTCTTTGGAATCGTGATCCTCTGCCACCCCCTGGACGACCCATCGGTGAAAATGGTGTCACTTGTGTCCGATTCTCTCTATTGCCATTCTTTTGTACAGACTGCTCCGTCATCTTACAACACTTCCTTGCCCATTTGCGATTGGTATATTTCCCGATAGACTTGGCAGCTTTCTAGAAGGTCAGCATGTGTACCCAAACCGACGACTTCCCCTTGATCCATCACGATGATTTTATCCGTATCCATCACAGAGGTGATGCGCTGAGCAATCAAGAGACATGTCAATCCCTTCGCATATTTTTTCAGAGCCTCTTTTATTCGAATTTCAGTCGCAACATCCACCGCACTCGTGCTATCATCGAGAATAAGGATTTCTGGTTTTCTGACCAAAGCCCTCGCAATCGAGAGGCGCTGTTTCTGCCCACCTGACAGGTTAACCCCGCCTTGACCGATCTTCGTCTGATAGCCCTCTGGCGTCGCTTGAATGAAGTCATGAGCCTGAGCCAGCTTAGCTGCTTGTTCTACCTCATCCATCTCTGCTTGATTATTACCCCACTTGATATTGTCAAGCATGCTTCCAGTAAAGAGGATATTTTTTTGTGGAACAATCGCAATTTTTTCACGTAAGTCATGTGGATTTAACTCTTGGACAGCCACACCGTCCACTTTAATGCCTCCACCCGTGACATCATAAAAACGAGGAATGAGATTGACAAGTGTGCTTTTTCCAGATCCTGTCGATCCGATAATGCCCACCGTTTCCCCTGGATAAATGGTAAAATTCACGTTTTTCAAAACCGCATCTTGTTCTTTGTCAGCATAGGAAAACATGACGTTTTCAAAATCAATCTGCCCCTTTATACTCATTTCTTTAGGACTTTGATAGTTCCAAGTGATGTTCTCTTGAACGGCAAATACTTCACCAATGCGAGAAGTGGAAGCCCGCGCCCGAACAAACATATTAAACACCATGGAAATAATCATCAAAGAGATCGATATTTGTGTCATATAGTTTATAAAAGCAATGATATGACCGACATGCACGGTGCCATTGCTAGCTCCTAAGCCACCGATCCATAGAATAGCAACAATGCTAAGATTGACAACCAGCAAGATGACCGGACTGGAGATCGCCAACATCCGAAAAGAGGAGGTCGAGCGCTGCCGTAAATGGTCATTTGCCGCATCGAATTTTTCTACTTCGAAATCAAATCTGTTAAAGGCTTTGACCACACGAACTCCAAATAAATATTCCCTCATGATGCCGTTTATGCGATCGAGTGCCTTTTGCACTTTCATAAACAGCGGAAAGCCTAATCTCATGCTCACGATAATGAGGATAATCACAATCGGTACGACCACGACCAAAACAATCGAAAGATGCGGGTCCAACCGAATCGCCATAATCAAAGCCCCAATAGCCAAAAATGGTGCCTTTACAAATACTCTCATCAAGCCATTGAGAAAATTCTGCATCTGAGTCACATCATTGGTGAGCCTCGTAATAAGTGATGCCTTGTCAAATTTATCAATACTTTTGAAAGAGAGCGTCTGGATTTTTCTAAATAAATCAGAACGCAGGTCTGCACCAAAATTTTGTGACACAACGCTTGCAATAATGCTTCTTAACGAAGCTGCAATCGCCCCACATGCTGTAATCAGTAGCATGAAGCCTCCCAACCTCAACACGTAATCCATGTTTCTTGAAGCCACGCCAACATCAATGATTTTAGACATAATCGTCGGCTGTAACAAATCACTTACCGCTTCACATATTAAAAAGAAAACAGCTGTAAAAAATAGCTTCCAATACTTTTTTACATACTTCCTTAAAAAATGCATGCACCACTCCGCCTTTAGACTCTCGGTAGATCGTCTCTTTTTTCATCATTTCTTTTAAATCCGTAAAAATGTTACCTTTCAGGAACCCCATTTATTTTTCTTGATACAAACCGAAGTTACTCATCCACGGACTGCTCATCACTTGATAATTCCCGTAAATTTTCAGCTAGTCTTTGAAAATATCTAAGGAAAGTTTCTCTTTCATCTTCTGAAAAGCGATTTAATCCATGGGTCAATTGTTCAAGATAAGAAGCCCGTACTTCTTGAATAATCGCTGTACCTTTTTCAGTAAGAGAAACCATTTTCACACGGGCGTCACGAATGGAGACCCCACGCTCGACATATCCCCACTTCTCAAGTCGATCAATCATTTGTGAGACCGTACTCATCCCCACATTAAAATGATTGGCGATACTCCCCATCGTACAATTTTCCGATCGACCAACATACCGCAATAACGTCCACTGCAAGCGTGTAATATTCTTATCACCATTAGTCAAGCGCCCTTCTCGAAGATGCCGGTTGATCGACCGCCAATGCATCAAAAATTGATCGACCTTACTCTCTTCAATCATCAAACTCCTCCTGGCAAATTATTTTATTTAGTTTACTAAACTTTTATGAGAATGTAAATATTAAAGAATGTTTATACATGCGTGGACGTGCTTGAACATAATACATGTTAAAAAATCTCCGCTCATCTTATGTCTTGACGCTTCCCTTATCCTCCTCTTGATAGCTCAACTCATGAAAATAAATGAACTACCCATGTTAAATTCTAAGTGAAGTCTCTTTACACATAAAAACACTCCCCTTTTGTGATCGATTTTTTATCCATCTACCTAAACGGGGAGCTTGTCAAATTGACTCATTTTTAACGATTCAATTTTATCACAAGTCGTATTTCTACGCTTTTGCGACCTATCACTGCTTTATTGTATAAAATGTCATCTGTTTATTGTTGCCTCTGTTGGTAGACAGTCTCTTGCTTGTTCTTTTTCCTCGACAACCTCCCCGGCCAAAAAGCATAACGCCCCAACACCGTGGTAATCGCAGGAACCAATAAGGGACGGACGACAAAGGTATCAAGAAGGACCCCGATCGCCGTCACAATGCCAAATTGCAGAAGCACTTGAATGGGCAGTGTGGCTAAAACGGCAAATGTTCCAGCGAGAATAAGTCCAGCAGAAGTAATAACACTGCTTGTTTCACTTACACCTTTTGCAATCGCCTGAGCATGCGGCATTGTTTTTCGATTTTTCCAGATACTCGAAACCATGAAGATATTATAATCCTCCCCTAGTGCCACTAAGAATACAAAGGCATACAGAGGAATCAACCCCGATATCGCCGATAGATGCAATCCATAATGCATTAACAGCCATCCCGCACCTATAGCCGATAAATACGAGAGAACAACGGTCAAAATCAGATAAACCATCGCGACGATCGAACGCAAATAGAGAAGTAAAAGCGCAGCAATGATCATAATAACAACAGGAATGATGACCTTCATATCGTGCCCAGTCGTCTTGTCTGTATCATAAAGTGTAGAGGTTTCGCCGCCAATCCAAAAGTGACCGCCCGACTGGACTCCTGCATCCTTCAGTGCTCTTGACACCTGCTTTTTAAGCGTTGAAAGATTGTTGACCGATTTCGTCGTGTAGGGATTTTGCTTCAACGTGACACTGTATAATTGATAGTTTTTGTTGATTTTCCCACTTGTCGGTTCAGCAACCTGATCGATGAAGGAAAGCTTCGTTAACCGATCTTTTATCGGTAAGTCTTTCCCTTCTGTGTTGACCATCACGTCAACAGGAGCCAACTCACCTGATGAAAAATGCTTTGCCATTAAGTCAAACCCTTCCCTTGATGGCATATCTTTGGGAAAGGAGGAAATAAGATTTTGTGTGTAATGCACCTTGGGGAAAAACGTAGCAAGACATCCCAATATGAGCACGCTTATTATAATGATCGTCCACGGTTTCCTGACAACCCACTCACCTAAGCGTTTACTGAAACGGCCATGCACTTTGTATCTGCGAGGCTCCCTATGCTTCTTTTTCTCCAATGACATCAGCATTTTTTCTGTGCGTGGAATAAAGGGGAAAAAAGAAATTCTACCAAAAATCGCTAGCAAGGCTGGAAGTAAGGTGAGCGCAACAAGACCCATAATAAGAATCGCTAAACTGAAGGGAACAGCAAAGCGCTGAAAAGAACCATAGTGAGCGAGCCGCAACGTACATAAACTAAAAATCACTGTGATAGCACTGACTAAAATGGCTCCACCTGACTGCTTCAAAGCAAGCCGCAACGCCTTAAATTTATCTGTCTCCAGAAGAAGATTTTCTCTGTACTTGGATACTAAAAATAAGCAATAATCCGTTCCTGCCCCAAACAGCAAAACGGTCATAATGGAGATGGCCTGTGAATCAACAACAATAACACCCTTTTTCGTCAGAAACCCGAGGATAGGTCCAGCTACGCCATAGGCGAATCCTACACCAATGAGCGGGACAATGGCTAACAAAGGTGAGCGATAAAGCAAGATAAGCAAGACTAATACTAAGAGGGTCGTTGAAATTAACAAGGTCAAATCTGCCTTACTAAAAAGGGCTTGTGCATCTGTTGATATGCCCGCAGGTCCAGTAATGCGAAGATGTAAGCCAGAAGCATTTAAGTTTTTATCAAAAATCGCTCGGGATTTTTGTTGTGTAAGATAGTTTTTCAACTTATCAAGGTTAGCCGATAGATCGTCGGTACTGGTGTTTTTTTTCATAAATACTGGTGTAACAATCGACGTGCCATCTTTTGAAATAGAAGATTTTAATCCTTTTGTTGGAAGCTTTCCCAGCGGTGGAATAAAGCTTTGATTAGGCAAGGGGTTATTCTCTAGATGCTGATACAGATGGGTAATGAGCTGAAGATCTTGATTGGTTAGACCACCGGTATGGTACCAAACCAAGAGTGCAGGTATACCTGTATTATCAGGAAATTGCTTTGCTTTCACTTCATCTGCCTGTACAGACATCGCATCCTTGGGCAGATTCGCTGCACCATTATTTGTGACTGAATTTACATTTGGAAAAAAGATGGATAATGCTGCCACCAATATTACCCAGACTAATAATGTGACCCATCTTCCTTTACGGCTGGAGACGACTTCTATGAAACCAGCAAGTAATTTTTTCATCATGACCCTCCCTTTTATAACACTGCATTTTATATACTTATAAGTAAAAATACCACAAGCAAATGACGTGCGTTCAGCTTCAAGTTAATGTTATAGAATCTATCTACTTATTGAGATGGTTATTGATTCCCCTTCTAATACATTTTATAATATGTAAAATTTTATCAATCATTGAGCAGAAGTATTAAAGAGGATATGACATTATAGATCTTAAACACTGGCAATCTTATATTCTAGTGCTCACACGCTTTAAAATTGTGAATTCAACTCATTTATTTCTTCACTTATTTTACGTCCTAAACTGTTCATTCACTACCTTATTACCATTATTTTATCACTAAAATTATTGATTGAGTGAGCAGTATAAAAACAAGCTGTTTGGTTTCCATCACAGGCAAAAACGGAATACAAGATAGTACACCTTTCCGTTTGACTTTTGAAAATAACCTAAGTTTATATCACTACTTATGGTAAGGCTCTCCTCGATTAATCTTAAAAGCTCTATAAATCTGTTCAACAAGAATAAGTCGCATGAGCTGATGTGGGAAGGTCATCTTAGAAAAGGATAGCTGCATGTCCGAGCGCTTCAGCACCTTGTCACTAAGACCATTGGATCCGCCGATAATAAAGGCAAGCTTACTGTGACCATAAGTGGCAAGCTGGTCAAGTTTTTCAGCCAGTTGCTCAGAGGTAAATGGCTTGCCAAGAATGGCTAAGGAGATCACATAGGTATCCGCTGAGAGCTTCGCTAATAGCTTGTCACCCTCTTCATCTTTGATGACAGTCATGTCAGCTAGGCTTAGATTCTCTGGTGCCGGCTGATCGGGAACTTCAATACTCGTTAATTTAGCATAGGGCGTTAACCGTTTGAGATAGTCGTCAATACCCTGTTTGAGATAGTTTTCTTTTAGTTTTCCTACAGTTAGAATGGTGATATTCACAAGTTATCCCCCATTAATCAACAGTATTTATCCACATATCCACAATTGTTATCCACATTATGTATCAGAATGGATGTTTGTCACAATATATAGCGCGCGAGCTCCACAATATTGACAGGGTGCGGATAATTTTTTATCCTCCGAAAGCTCTTGAATGAGCGGCGACAACCCTATCTGATCAATCACTTCTTCTAACGCTAATTCGACATCTTCAAGACAGCTATAAATCACCGTGTAGATCCCTCAATTTCCTTTAAAATTCTCGTATCATTATTATACCGTTTATAGCCTGCATACTTCTACCGTAGAAAATTCGACCTTCACTACAGATTGATATTTCTTTAAGTAGACCTACTGACACATTCTAAACATATAAAAGAGACCCACCCCACCCGGCGGACAGGTCTCATAAATTGATTAAAATTTTTTTATTGTTGTGCACCGGAGCTACCTTGAGATGGATTAGCTTGGGGAGTCGCATAGATATTATCACTGTTCGCAATTTCAGTTTGATCATTAACATCTGAGTCAAAGCTAGTGTTATTTGTTAGCGCTGAAACGGGGGCATGGTCTCCTACTGTGCTGTTATTACCTTCTAGCTTCGTCGTTGAGGAATGACTATTATGGTAACCTGGACCGATGACGACGGAAGCGTTATTAGTCATCATACTAATGCGCAATTGATAAATATTCACATTGAAAGTCATCGATTCTATCCTTTTCCTCCTTATACCTGATTCGACAGTGGAAAGGATGGATTCGCCACTTGTCCTTGATCATCTAAATCAGGGTCAACATAATTATTAATTTGAAACGAGCTGGATGGCGAAAAATCTCCAAACGAAAAATTAGCTCCAACTTGTTTAAGCGCTGATGTATGACTATTATGAACCGTTGGACCAATGTCAATATTTCCATTGGTTGACACACTGTTCGTCTTCATATTAAACATATTAATTTGGTAAGGCATTTTTTAAAAAAACACTCCTCGCAGAAACACAAGCTGTGCATATAATGTAGGGGTTTTACAACTGATTGGAAATCGGTAAAGAAGGGTTCGCCACTTGTCCTTGATCATAAAGATTGAGATCAATAGTGCTATTGACATGAAACGAACTGGATGACGAGAAATCTCCAAAAGACAGGTGAGGTCCAGCTTGTTTGATCGCTGATGTATGACTGTTTTGTACGGCGGGTCCGATATCAATGTTTCCGTTCGTTGACACACTGTTCGTCTTCATATTGAAAATATTAATCGCATAAGGCATCTAACCACTCCTAACGTCACTGACGTATAGTGCCTTAATCCTGGTTAGTCTGCACAGTGTCTGCGCCAAACCACTCGCTCTGATCATTGACATCTGCATCGAAAACATGATTCATGCTCGTTGAGGTTGTTGGCGTATGATCACCAGATGACATATTGCTTCCCCAAATTTTTGTATTTGAGGCATGACTATTATGAATGCAAGGTCCAACATCGATCGAAGCATTATTGGCAACACTATTTACTTTTATTTGAGAAATATTAACGATAAAGGACATTGTATCCCCCGCTTTATCTTTGTTACATAGTATGTATGGGCGCCTGAAATGTTAAGAGCAATTGCAAAATTATGGTCATGAATACTCTAGATCCTCGTTAAAATACACTGCTGTCTCCCGATGTGGTGATCGCTTTTCACATCACTGCCATAAAAGCATTGCTATGTTGTACCATCATTGTACATTAATAAACACAGTATTTTTTTGATAAGATATATGTACACTCAAGTGAATGAGAGCGAAAAAGGCGAGCCTCCTACGAGGGCAGCCCGTGTCTGAAGACCCCCCTTGGGAAGCCTATTATTAAGGAACTTCGACTAACCCCGGTACATCCGTGTACCAACATCGAAGCTAGCACATCCTGTGCGTCGAAGGAACTTCGACTAACCCCGGTACATCCGTGTACCAACATCGAAGCTAGCACGTCCTGTGCATCGAAAAAAAAGTGATACTTGCCAACATGTATTGGCAAGTATCACTCTTTTCAAGGTCTGGGTTATGTCCCAACCTCTTTTCTTTCTATCTTTTTATATTATGAGAAGACTTTTCCACCCAGTTTGATCATAAGGGTTTTAGCCTGCCCATTTCTATAGATGTCTAGCTTGACCTCTTGACCTACCCTTAACTGCGTATATAAATACGTTGAGAAATCTGTCGTTGCCGAATCTATATCATTGGCTTGAATTTTATGATTGTTAATCGCAACGATAACATCTCCCGTTTGCAATCCTGCTCTAGCTCCTGGACCGCCACTAACGATATCCGCTGCCACAATGCCCACTTTAACATTGCTTGGCACATTTAACTGTTGAATCGCTGTTCCGGGTAATTGAGCAAGATCTGCCATGCTCACCCCAATGTATGGGCGTTCAACTTTACCCTCTTTTTCAAGCTGATTAATAACTGGTGAAGCGACGTCTATCGGAATGGCAAAACCAATGCCTTCTACAGATGATTCCGCAATTTTTAATGAATTGATTCCAATCACTTGACCATCAATATTCACTAACGCCCCTCCACTGTTACCAGGGTTAATGGCAGCGTCTGTCTGAATGACCTTGGCATTCCATGTCACTTGCCCACCACCTTGTAAATCAATAGTTCTTGAAATCGATCGTGCTTGCGCGCTGACAACCCCTTCTGTTACAGAACCTGAAAATCCAAGTGGATTACCAATAGCAATAACCGGTTCACCACGATTTAAGTCATCGCTGTTACCAAATTGTGCGATCTGCTTAACCTCTTTCGAAGGAATACGCAAAACAGCGAGATCATAAAGTGAATCCGTCCCTAGTACCTTGGCATCCACCTTATGTTGATCATCAAAGCTAACCTCAACCTTTGCAGCACCTTCTACAACATGGTTATTGGTTACCACATAGGCATATGGTCCGTCCTTTTTATAAATAATACCTGAACCCACACCTGATTCAGTCAATTGATTGCCCATGAGATTTGTACTCTGGAAATTGAGCACCGCAACGACTGCCGGGGACACCTCATCCACCGCTTTTGTCACATCACTGGTGACATTCACACTCATATTTTTTGTTGACCCTGTGCCTGTGGCATTCTGAGTTGTTATCGTTTGATCGTCGGCACTGTTTGTCGGCAACCAACCTTGATCCTCCAAAAAAGGTGAGATTAAGAAAAAGAAAATGATGCCAACAATAGCACCTAAAAAGCCTGATACAAACCATCCACCACGTCTACGCTTAAAGCTTTGTCTATTTCTTGGGTTTGGATACTCATCATTATTGTTGTAATAACCCATACTTTTAACCACCTTGCCTTTTCAGTGATCACTACACTGTTATTATAACGGTATTCCCTTTTCTCCAATGGAATATGTAACAATTTTGATACTTACTAAAATTCCCCTTTAGTCAATCAAATTAAAAAACAGATATTCACCTTAAATCAAACAGTGGATAGCGCCGTTGGTTTTTCAGGATCGGTATCATACAAGCCCAACTCACCTCTTCTTAAACCATGCTGCTCTAGCGTTTGTTGCACCGACATCCGTGCCAGCTCTTTCATATTGTTATCCTTGCTTAAATGAGCTAAATAAATCTTCTTCATACGGTCATCTAAAACATCCTTCAGCGCTGCACCAGCATCATCATTAGAAATATGCCCTGAATCACCCAAAATGCGCCGTTTGACATTCCAAGGATAGCGGCCTGCCATCAGCATATTAATGTCATGATTAGCTTCAATGATATAGGCATCAGACTGTTTAATCGTCCCTTTGATCTTATCCGAAACATAGCCCACATCTGTCAATAAGGTTAATTGCTTTCGCTGATGACGAAAGACAAAGAACATCGGCTCAGCCGCATCATGAGACACACCAAAAGACTCTACATCAATATCTCCAAAGCTCTGCATATCCCCCGTTTGAAAAACAAATTTCTGCTCAATCGGCATATCCCCAATGCTTGTTGCCATCGCTTTCCATGTTTTTTCATTCGCATAGATCGGGAGTCGATGTCGTCTAGAAAAAACGCCAAGACCCTTAATATGATCGCCGTGCTCATGTGTCACTAAAATGGCATCCAAACTCTTTGCCGATCGATCAATTTTTTCCAATGACGCCTCTATCTTTTTTCCACTTAAACCACAGTCGATGAGAAGCTTGTGGTGATCTGTTTCAACATAAACAGCATTGCCAGTACTCCCACTTGCTAAAACACTGAATTGTAATACCACATTAATCCTCCTGATCGTCTATTGTTTTGACGTTAAGCTCTGAAACAAAGTATTCTTTAGTAGATTCTTCTGACCCATCTTGAAGCTTTACCGTAATGTACCATGCTGGAATAAAATTAAGGGTTGAGTTATCCTTATCATTCGGTGCAGTAACCATATTGATATAACTTAAATTAATTGCCGTGATCGATGGATTCTTCGTAATAGGTAAATAGTTTTGCTCCCATAATTGCTGAATAGCTTCCATCGGTGTCACGGGCATAGTCATTTTTTGATTGGCCGGCCGGATATGAATAAAGGTCTGCTCATAGCCAACTGCCTTACCATTTTTAGTTGGCACATCAAGCGTACTAACCTTCTCATTAGGTATGGAAAACACTTGATAAGTATTATAGGTTTGCACAAAGTGATAAACTGTTATACCATCCTGCTTATCAACCTTCCAAAAGTTATAGTGATCACCTTGGTATATATATTTTTTGAGAAGACCATTAATAGCATTTGTTGATGGATCTTTTGGCATCGAGATGGGCTTTATAAATTTGACACTCAATTCGGTTCCGCTAGAGTCTGTCGTATAATCAAAAACTTGCTTTCCCTTGGGTGCGCTAAGTTTTTCCAATGCTTTGTGAACACTATCACTTTTGAAGTCCACCAATGCACCTTCTAAAAATGTCACCCGCTGCTTATTACTCGGAAGTGTCACGTGTGAGGTATCAATTCTGTTTGAGCTGATAAGCTGATCAAAATTGTTATCACTTCCACTTTCATATTGCTCCTGGTATTGATGATGATTCTCCCAAAGATGATATCCAAGAAAAATATCTAAAAAGAAGAAGCAAAGAATGAAAATAGCCTTGGTTTGTCCCCAATTCATTGATCATTCCCTCCTGTATTCTGCATGTCACCCTGCTTCGATTGATTCACATCTTCTGAACCAGTAGAAAGCAAATACCATTCATCATTTTTCTTATATAACCAAGCTGGTATCATCGTTACGATTTGAGCTTCTGCACCTTGAACCATGACATAGCCCATACGGATATCTTGGACATCCTTTAAACTTATGTCATCATGCTGCAAGAGCTGTAACACTTCTTGTCCTGATGATAATTTCTTTTCATCGTTATTCGAAAAGGCCACTGTATTTAAGTTAATCAATGTGCGGTTTTGTTCAAGTAGCTGACCTCTATTCCATTTTAAATGAATCATTGCTTGGTATTTATTCGTCAAACTATACACAGGGAGATCATCCACCATGATTCGAAAATCCACTTCAGAAACGCCACTCGCCGGCTTAGGCGTATAACCATCATACATATAGTGATCCGTCCAGCCCTGATAACTATTGATATTCTCCCAGCTATCATAAATCGCATCCATATCCTGATCCTGAGAAATATTTTGCGATCCTGGGCTTGAATTAAACGTCAAGACATCTTGATCCTGAGACAACGTGTTAACTCCATCACTATAAACACCATTATGTTCTTGAACAGAACTGAGATCTGGGAATAAAATGCGTTCAAACTTTTCCATTTGAACAGGCTCATAAAGAAATTTCTTTTGATCAAGCTCAATAGGATTAATGGGCAAAAAGACTTCCTTACCTCCCCTTAGCGTCACTCTCGAATAGGGCACCCAATCTTCTCCCAACCCCCCTGATAATGAGCTAATTTTGTTCACACTAAAATTCCGACTGGTAGCATAAAAGATATTTTTACCTGCTTGATCCTTAAATACAATGGTTGTATCATTGCGACCCCTACCCGATCCATCATTGACAAATAACGCCATCCGACTAACAGCAGTGGTTGGAATATTAATTGTATCCTTAGTATTGGTAAAGGAAAATAAGCTCTTGATGATCTCTGCTGTAATGGGTGCGGGAAAGAGTAAATCATACTCTCTGGATGATAGATTTTTTTCGTTAATAGAATTACTAACGGGTACCGTCCATTTGGCATTTAAGAGTGTATCAAACATTTTATCGATTTCCACTTGATCAACCGTTCCATAGATCGCCCGATTATCTTCAATAAGAAATTGATAGGGCTTGACGATTTCATTTAAATTATAGCCCGTATCAATGCTTACTTGATTATTTAAGGATGGAGGTTCAACCTCTTCGAAATCACCTTGGAACGTCCAAATATTCCATGTTAAAAAGAAGCTAAGGAGAACAAGTGCTGAGAGTAGTATTGTCTTAATGGATTCACGCATCATAGCTTCCTCCCCTTGAAAGCGGAAGAGTGAAGAAAACAGTTGTGCCTTTATTCCATTCACTATCCGCCCATATTTCTCCACCATGAGCCGCAATAATCTCTTTAGCAATAGCAAGCCCTAGACCCGTACCACCCAGGTTTCGTGAACGTGCTTTATCGACCCGAAAAAAGCGATCAAAAATTTTCGTTAGATTCTCCTTAGGAATACCAACTCCTTGATCTTTGATTTCCGTCACGAGATGATTGCCTTTTTTAACCACTCTAAATGTAATCGAGCCGCCGTTGGGAGAGTATTTAATAGCATTGGAAATGACATTATCAATGACCTGAGTCATCTTATCACGATCCAAATACGTATAAATCGAACCCATAGGTAGCTTAAGCACAAAGTGAATATGCTGTTCCTTACTCATTTCAAAGCGATCAATAATACCCTTAAGGAACGCAATATAATTCGTGGTTTGTTTATTGAAATTCGGATCCTCGGCATCCAACTTCGACAGACGAAGAAGGTCATTGACAAGCCTAATCATCCGTTCTGTCTCATTTTGTGTGACCCTGAGAAACTTACTTCTCAGACTCTCGTCCTCAACAGCTCCATCAGATAAGGCCTCAAAATAACTTTTCATTGTCGTAAGTGGCGTTCGCAATTCATGGGAGACATTAGCCACAAACTCGCGTCTTTCCTCATCGATTTGTTCTTGTTCAGTGACATCATGAAGGACAGCAATCAGTCCATCTATCGCACCATTTTCCTTAAGAATCACAGAAAAATGTGCGCGAATAAGAAGCTTTTGATGTTCAGTACTGAAGTCTAACGTCATGGAATTTTCCATGTCATAAAGATCATCTACATGAACTTCATTTTCAATCTTCAATAGATCTATAATAGACTTACCTAAAATATTCTCTCGATAAACATGAAGAAGCTCTTCTGAACGGTCATTCACCAAAATAATACACCCATCGCGATCCGTGGCGATCACACCATCTGTCATATAGGTTAAAACCGAACGAAGTCTACGACGTTCAGCTTCCGTCAAAGCATTTGCTTCTTGCAAACGATCGGTCATATTATTAAAAGAGTTTGCTAACTGACCAATTTCATCATCGTCATTATGATCAACTCGAAGAGAGAAATCTCCTTGAGACACAGCTCCAGCTTGGCGACGCATCTGTCCCAAAGGTCTTGTAATAGTGCGAGCAAGAAAATAGCCAAGGAGCGCTGTTACAATGAGCGCAATGGCAATAGCAGAGGTAAGATAATTATTGGTCGTCCTCAGTTCTTTGTAAATGCCATTTAAAGAATCCTCCATATAAAGAAGTCCAAACTTTTCTTTGCCTACTGTTATAGGAGTCGTGACAATCATCACACGACCATTATCCGACTTTGATCTCAAAATTCGAGGTATCGCGTCTTCCGACGTATACAGATCCTTGACGACGAGCTTATCGTTATCTTGCTTACCAAGCTCATCACTATTATCATTGCTTGAAGCTACAATAATACGATCCTTAGAAATGACCTTGATATTGTTGTCACTCACATCAGAGATTTGATCTTGAACCATTTTTGAAATAACGTTCATATCTCCCTTGTCGGTCTCTTCCGCCTTTTTTATTGCTTCACTTACAAAATAAGAAAGCGTTTTCGCTTCCTTTACCATAGATTCTTGTTTGCTATTAATATAGTTTTTTTCAAGAGAAGAGCTAAAATCGACACCAATTAACTGCATCGCCAAAAGAATAAGCAACGTATAAATTAAAACAAATTTAAATTGGATCGATTTAAAAAAACCGACAATGACAATACACATAATAATTACTCCCGATCAGGATTTCTTAAATAATAGCCGGCACCACGGCGCGTCATAATCCAAACAGGACGACTCGGGTTATCCTCGACCTTTTCTCTTAATCGTCGTACTGTAACATCGACAGTCCGAACATCCCCAAAATAATCATAACCCCATACAGTTTGCAACAAATGCTCACGTGTCATAACCTGACCTGTATGCTTAGCTAAGTAATAAAGCAATTCAAATTCTCTATGTGTTAATTCAATAGGCTCGCCGCACTTAGTTGCTAGATAAGCTTCCGGACGAATGACAAGTCCACTGATAACGATCTCCGTTGTTTCAACCTCTTTGGTAATGATTTGCTGATGACGACGGAGATTCGCCTTTACACGAGCAATCAATTCACGATTACTGAATGGTTTTGTCACATAATCGTCAGCCCCCATCTCCAGCCCGAGAACCTTATCAATCTCTGAATCCTTTGCAGTTAACATAATAATAGGCATGCTGTACTTCTTTCTAATCTCCCGACAAACCTCGATACCGTCTCTTTGCGGTAGCATAACATCTAGCAAAATAAGGTCTGGTCCTTCTTCTTCAACCTTTGTCAGCGCCTGCTCACCATCGTAAGCTACAGCAACGCTATATCCTTCTTTTTTTAAGTTAAATTCCAATATATCTGCAATCGGTGGCTCATCGTCAACCACCAAAATTTTCTCTTCCATAAAAAGTCACTCCTTAAGGATTATACGACTTCATTTCATTTATTCTATCACACTTGCCTCTTTTTGAAAATTATTCGCAAAGCCCCCTTAGCGATAAGAACTCTCAACTAATCTACTAAAAGGAGCACAAAATAAAAGAAACGGCTCGAACAACGCCCGCTCCAGAATCCTTCTTTAACACGTTAAGTATACAACCTACTCTATCAAATCCTAACGGAACTCGATCTAAGGAAGACAAAATAGAGCAGACTACTATAACCACCCTTGATAGCCATAGAACCCAAAAAAGATAATCCCTGTTCAAAATACAGAGATCATCTTCTAAAAACCATTTAGACTTTGTCAATACCCTCGAGGTATATATATTATGTACTCTTAACTCCTTCTCATGCAAATACCGGACGAATCAGATGGGTTTGGTTACGGTTGGGTCCGACTGAGAAAATAGAAACAGGGGCACCTGCAAGCTGTGACACTCTCTCAAGATAATGCCTAGCATTAGCAGGAAGCTCATCCAAGCCTTTAATTTTCGTCAAATCCTCTGTCCAACCTGGCAATTCTTCATAGATAGGTTCGCATTCAGAGAGAATTTTTAAGCTCGCCGGATATTCTTCAATTGTCGTATCCTTATATTTATAAGCAACACAGATCTTAACGGTTTCCAATCCTGTCAAGACATCTAAGCAATTCAGCGTAAGGTCAGTAATGCCACTCACTCGCTTAGCATGGCGAACAACCACACTATCAAACCAGCCAACGCGACGTGGCCGTCCTGTTGTCGTTCCATATTCATGACCAACCTCACGAATCATATTTCCAGTGTCATCATAGAGCTCTGTTGGGAAAGGCCCATCGCCGACCCTGGTGGTATAGGACTTGGTTACTCCCACAACGTGATTAATTTTCGTCGGCCCAACACCCGCCCCTATGGTGACGCCACCTGCAACTGGATTAGAAGAGGTAACAAACGGGTAAGTTCCCTGATCAATATCCAGCATAACACCTTGAGCACCTTCAAAGAGCACACGTTTACCTTGATCAAGAGCATCATTTAAAACGACTGATGTATCGCACACATACGGGGCAAGTTCTTTACCATAAGCACTATATTCATCATAAATTCCTTCTAAGGTGAAACCTTCCGTTTCATAAACTCTTTCAAAAAGTCGATTCTTTTCTTCAAGATTTTTTTCAAGCTTTTCTTTAAAGGTATCCTCCTCAAGCAGATCAGCGACCCTTATGCCGATGCGCGCTGCCTTATCCATATATGTCGGCCCTATACCTTTCTTTGTTGTACCAATTTTCCCTGTCCCTTTACGATCTTCCTCCAAGCAATCCAGTTTAATATGATAGGGAAGAACAATATGCGCACGGTTGCTAATACGAAGATTATCTGTGTCCACATGACGCTCATGGAGATAATGAAGTTCGGACACAAGTGATTTTGGATTAACAACCATGCCGTTCCCAATCACACACACTTTATCTTTATAAAAAATACCCGAAGGAATAAGATGCAACTTATATGTCTGCTCATCAAACACAATGGTATGACCAGCATTATCCCCACCTTGATAACGTGAAATAACCTCTGAATTTCCTGATAAATAATCGGTAATTTTTCCTTTTCCCTCGTCACCCCATTGGGCACCTACAACAACGACAGATGGCATAAAAAATAGCCCTCCCAGTATAGTTTCCGTCAATAAAACACATCAAAATAATCGACAACTTAAGTGTACCAATTCAACAATTGAACGTCAACGCATTTACGAACATTAAACATTATAAATATATTTTTTGTTCGTAATTTTTACCGTTTGTTCCTGCTATTAAAAATGGAGCAAATCCCCGTTGGTATTCGCTCCATTTATTTCATCGTAGTCGATTAATTCTAAGCTGTACCTACGGGGATCTCATCTTCATTATGTCTTCGCTCTAAGTTGACAAACTTACTATGCTCTTTGACATAAGCAAGTTCAACAGTACCAACAGGACCATTCCGCTGCTTAGATATAATGATCTCAATCGTATTTTGCTTCTCAGATTCTTTATCATAATAATCATCCCTGTACAAAAAAGCAACAATATCAGCATCTTGTTCAATGCTTCCTGATTCACGAATATCAGACATCATTGGTCGCTTATCCTGCCTCGACTCCACACCACGAGATAATTGTGAAAGAGCAATGACAGGAACCTCAAGCTCCCTCGCAAGAGCCTTAAGTGATCTAGATATCTCCGATACTTCTTGTTGCCTATTCTCACTGCGACCCGAGGATGAAGAGCCTTGAACCAATTGCAAGTAATCGATTAAAACCATGCCCAATCCTTTTTCCTTTTGCAACCTTCGACACTTTGCTCGAATCTCATTGATCCTCACACCCGGCGTATCATCGATATAGATTCCTGCATTAGAAAGACTGCCCATTGCCATCGCCAGCTTCTGCCAATCCTGTTCTTCAAGCGCCCCTGTTCTTAGCTTTTGTGCATCAATATTCCCTTCAGCACAAAGCATTCTCATAACAAGCTGTCTCGCCCCCATCTCTAAGCTGAAAATGGCAACATTTTCATCGGTTTTGGTTGCGACATTTTGAGCAACATTTAAGGCAAAGGCTGTTTTCCCTACTGAGGGACGCGCTGCTACAATAATCAAATCATTGCGTTGAAAACCCGCTGTCATCCGATCCAATTCTAAAAAACCTGTGGGAATACCCGTTATGTTCCCTTTACGATTATGCAGAAGTTCAATATTATCATAGGTTTCAACCAAAACATCTTTAATAGACTGGAAGGCAGAAACCTTTTTGCGCTGAGCCACCTCGAAAATGGTTTTCTCCGCTTCATCAATAATGACATCGACGTCATCCTCTCGCATATAACCATCGGAGACAATCTGTGTCGCGGAACGGATTAATCGCCTCAACAAAGCTTTTTCTTCAACGAGATTGCTGTAAAATTGAATGTTAGCAGCAGTTGGTGCCGAATCAGCTAATTCACTTAGATAATCCAAGCCGCCAACCTCATCCAAAAGCTTTTGATTTCTAAGCTCAGCAGTGACCGTCACCACATCCACTGGTTCGCCACTCTCAGACAAGTCGAGCATAATAGAATAAATCCTTTGGTGGCTTGCCCTATAAAAATCTTCAGGCAATAAGGACTCAGATGCCGTTATAATAGCTTGAGGCTCTAAAAAAATAGCTCCTAGAACGGCCTGTTCAGCCTCAATATTATGAGGAGGTATACGATCAGCAAATAAATCACTCATTGCTTATGGTCACTCCTTCTAAATCATTTGAAGTAAGAGAGAACATACTTATAAAATAACTTATCCTCAAAACATTTCATACTACGTCTCAATAGATAAGACTTAGTAACTATTGTTCTGTCACATGAACCTTCAATATAGCTGTTACTTCCTGATGGAGTTTGATTGCAACATTTGTGTAGCCCAATGTACGAATTGGATCAGTGAGTTCAATCTTCCGCTTATCAATTTTAAAGCCTTTTTGCTTAAGTTCTTGCGCAATTTGTTTGCTCGTAATAGAGCCAAATAACCTACCACCATCTCCTGATTTAGCTGATAAGGCAACCTCAGCTTTCTCCAGTTGATCCTTCAATTGCTTTGCTTGTTCAAGTTCTTCTTGTACTCTTTTTTGGTCATTTTTCTTTTTATTTTCAAGCTGCTTCAAATTGCCTTTATTTGCTTCTACCGCAAGATTTTTAGGTAAAAGATAATTATGCGCATAACCCTCAGAAACCTCTTTGACTTCTCCGTTCTTCCCCTTGCCTTTTACATCTTTTAAGAAAATGACTTTCATTCTGTCGCCCCACCTCCTTCAAGATAATCGTCGATAACTGCTTTCAGCCGTTGCTCCGCTTCCCCCAACGACATTTTCAACTGTGTCGCTGCATTGGTTAAATGACCCCCACCCTCAAGCTGTTCCATGATGACCTGAACATTGATTTCTCCTAGGGAACGTGCACTAATGCCAATATAGCCATCTTCACGTGGTGCAACAACAAAAGAAGCCTTGATATCATTCATCGACAATAACGTATCTGCCGCTTGCGCCAAGACAACCTGGTCAAACCGGTCTTCTTCATCACTAGTAGCAATAGCAATATGATCCTTATAAAGCTGAGTGCGCTGAATCAGTGCAGCGCGACGATTGTATTGAGAAATATCTTCTCTTAAAAGCTTCTGGACTAAAATAGTATCTGCCCCATGGGATCTTAAATAAGAAGCAGCATCAAAGGTTCTAGCCCCTGTTCGCAAGGCAAAGTTCTTGGTATCAACAGTTATCCCCGCAAGCATTGCTGTTGCTTCTAATACATTTAATTGTACTTGATTTGTTTGATATTCTAAAAGCTCCGTGACAAGTTCTACTGTAGACGAAGCATAAGGTTCCATATACACAAGAACAGGATCATGAACAAAATCCTCGCTACGGCGATGATGATCGATGACAACGATGCGTTCTGTTCTCGATAAAAGCTGCGATTCGATCACCAAAGACGGTTTATGTGTATCCACAATAACAACAAGTGTATTTGAAGTAATTTGCTCCAAAGCGTCTTCGCTAGCTATAAATTTTGACCATAACTTTTCTTCCTGTTGGATCTCATTAATCAGGCTGATGACACCCGGTCCATAATCTCCAGGCTGAATCACAACATGAGCTGGTTTACCATCGCTCTCTGCCATCTTCATGATACCAATAGACGCCCCAATGGAGTCCATATCAGGATCCCTATGCCCCATAACAAAGACGTGATCGCTCTCATTAATAAGCTCTGACAAAGCATGAGAGATCACCCGAGCACGGACACGCGTTCTTTTTTCCACTGGATTTGATTTTCCACCATAAAACTCTACCTTCCCTGAAGCCTTTTTGATGGCAACTTGATCACCACCTCTGCCAAGAGCGAGATCAAGAACAGATTGCGCCATTTGTCCTAGTTCAGGAATATTCTCTACTCCCAAACCTACCCCTATGCTTAATGTTAAAGGAACATTGGAATGAGAATTGATTTCTCGGATTTTATCTAATATATCAAAACGATTTTGTTCCAATTTTTGTAAGATGCTTTGATTAAAGACAACCATGAACTTTTCAGCAGAGAACCTTTTGACATAAATTCCGAATGTGCTACTCCAATCTTGGATTAAATTAGTGACCTCATTATTAATGCCACTTCTAATCTGGTCATCCATACCTTGTGTGATTTCCTCATAATTATCTAAAAAGACAATACCAAGAACTAATTTCCCGTTCTCGTAACGCGTCTTGACCTCATTGATTTCAGTAATATCAGTCAAATACAATAAGCGTTCTTCAACGCTAGAAACCACACGATACATACGTTTCTTGATCGTCACAACCCCTTCATTTTCATCACTATTAATGATCGGAAGAAAAGCATCCGAAATAAGATTAAGGGGATAGGATACAACCGGTTCTTCCCCAACAAGAGACACCATGTAACGATTCGTCCATGCAATTTCATAGTTTTCATTATATAAAATAATGCCAATGGGCATTTCTAATAACGCTTCTTCGCCCACCCTTTTAATTCGATGAGACAACGTAGCAATATAATCATCCACTTTTTTCTTATGCTTGATATCCTGTATTTTCAATAGTGTTGCAACAACTATGACAACGATAAGCCCTATGAGCCCGAGAAGCCAGTAGTAAAACGCCAATATAATGATAAAAACAAGACCAATGATGATTGCTAAAGCTGCTGTTACCCCCCATCTAGGGTGTTTCATTTCATTTGACATAAAGCCAGCCTCCACTTGCCTTCCTTATGATTTTCTCCCTTGCTTACGCAGATCAAACCCTAAGTCAATTATACCTAATATGCGCAGAAGATAAAGAAGCCAAGGTACTATAAATCCTGCAATGGTTATTATAATCGGAATAGAGATATTTAAATTTTTACTATAACAAAAGAAAAAGATAAAAGAGGTGCCTTGAATCGCTAAAATTATTTCTAGTAAATAAAAGACATTATTGCTCATAACATAAAGCATGGAGCCTTGCGAATGACCCATAAACATTATAATAACAACAGAGAGTAAATAGTACCAAATAATACTTCTAGGAAAGCGCCACTCTCTTAAAGGCAACCACCTTGGATACGGTACTCTTAATCTCTTTAAAAAGGGCGTGCCAATTAATTCAATAATAAATGCCCACATTACAGAAATGCTCACAAGCAACGCGGGCGCTAACACCGTCACCGTCTGCTGTAAATTATTCTTCAAAAGAACCACAGAATCCTTTTCTTCCCCTGTGATCATGGATTGTGGTATCAGGTGCATAGATGTATCTAAAGCCTGATTAAATTGATCAATAAAAAAGTTGAGTGGAGAAAAATTAAACACAACTGTGAGTATAAAATAGACACCGATAAACAAGATGAGATTAGATAAAGCTCCAAACGCCAAGGTCACAAAAGCTGACCTTTTATGAAAAAGCGCTGATCCGATCACAATGCCCATAATTAACATGTAAACAGCCACCACAGCCGTAATGATGTTAGTGAATAAAAAGGCTAAAAGAGTAGCTATCAAAAATGGCGTAACACCCTTTTGAAAACCGTATTTTGAACAAAAGTACATCATTGGTAATGGCCAAATGAAGAAACCAATAATGATGAGCGCTGGTATATAAACGCTGGCTAATAAGATTACAATAAAAAGCCCAGCTGTAAGCGCCCCCTCAATAATAATCTGTGTTTGTTTCATCCGAAAATCTCCTTATACTTATCACTACCTATACAGCAAAAGAAAAAGAGCACCTAAATAACGCCGTTCTTCATCATAAAAGATCATAAAAGCTGTATAATATTGCGCTTCTCCTACCGTTGAATTATACTGTAAAAGAATGCATATAAGCAACTAACCGATTTATTACTATTCGCTGTCTATTCTTAAATGTCTCATTTTAAACAATAGGCATCATGACGTTTAAAATTAAGGTGTCTAACTTAAAAAGCATACTATAATTAGTCTATATAGACTAATCGATTTGAGAATGGTGATAACTATGCACACTTATTCATTTATTAAACTTGGATATAATATAAGAGTATAAACGGCCCTTACGCTCAGGGTCGTTTTATTTTTCCCTTACTCAACATTAATTGATGAGGTGAAAGTGTTGATTAAACAAAAGGTTTCTGGTTGGTTCATTGCCTGGATAAGCTTGATCTGTAATATCGCTCTCACAGCAATCAAAGTCATCGTTGGCTATATTTTTAACAGTACCGCATTATTAGCAGATGGTATACATAATGGCGGAGATGTGATTGCCTCACTCGTAACACTAAGCTCTATGAAGGTTGCACATCAACCAGCTGATGATGACCATCCCTATGGTCATGGCAAGGCAGAGGATCTTGCTTCAGCTCTAATCGCTTTGATTCTTGCCATAGCGGGTTTTTACCTCATTTACGAGTCAATTCATGCCTTATTCAGACCAGCTAATCACGCTAGTATCTGGGCATTTTTTGTTGCGCTCATCTCTTTAATAGTCAAGTCGTTCCTTTATTTTTATACCATACGTCTAGGAAAAAAATCCAAAAGTAAAAGCCTGATCGCTACTGCTTACGACCACCTTGCCGATGTATGGGCATCACTGGCTGCTACCGTAGGTATTGGCACTACTTTTCTTGGTAATATTTTTAATATCCCTTATACTATGTATGGAGATCCTATCGCCGGCATCATTGTTTCCTTACTCATTATTACAGTGAGCGTGGAAATAGGCATCAAGTCGATTAATGTTCTTATGGAGAGTAGTGTTTCCAGCAAACAGATTGAGACTTATACAAAAATGATTGATGCTTTCCCAGAGGTCAAACACATTGATCGTTTACGGGCACGTGAGCATGGCAATTATATTTTAATTGATGTTCGTATCAGTGTCCCTGGCACCCTAACCATACAGGAGGGGCATAATATCACAAGGCAAATTCGTGATACAATTATGACGAAGGACACAAATGTTGAAGAGGTTCTCATCCATCTCAATCCATGGTATGAACATGAGGATATCCCTTGAATGCCATGTCCTTTTTGTCGATATTATTATTAAGATTATTAGAAAGAGGCATATGATATGGTTCCAACTTCAAAAGATCTCATCATTTTTACATTAGAAAACTATATGATTGGTGTCGAAGTAAGTCATGTTGATGAAGTAACCCTCCCCATTGCAGTCAAACCCTTGCCCATCAGTTCAAGTGCTCTTATCGGACTTTTTAGATTAAGACAAACGACATGCTCTCTTATCAACATCACAAAACTTCTGGAATTACAACCTTCACAAACACTAAATAAAGATGAAAAACGTGTCTTGATCGTAAGTTCAAGTGGCCAAACATTTGGCATTGAAGTCGATCATATCTCAGATATCATGACCGTTTCAGAAGAGCGCGCGCTCAGCCCAAGCGAGGTCACAGACACGCCTCCCTTCATCAAACATGTGATAATGGTTCAGGATGACAAAACGATACATATCTTAGATATCGAAGCGTTAATTGACACCTTGATTAACCAAGCTCAAAAACTGTTCACCCTCCAAATCTAATTCAAATCCTGATACAGAGCTATATCAAAATTCAACTGATTGCTTGATTTTTTTAAAGGATTAAAAGGCATCGGATAAAAGTACAAACAGCGGAGTGATGATCACTCCGCTGTTTGCTTACTTGATTGATTATTCAACAGTATATGGTAAAAGCGCCATTTGACGAGAAAGCTTGATTGCGCGTGTAAGTCGACGTTGATACTTCGCACTAGTACCCGTCACGCGACGAGGTAAAATTTTACCACGATCAGAAACAAAACGTTTAAGCAATTCAACATCTTTATAATCAATATAAGTAATGTTGTTTACTGTAAAATAACAAACCTTACGGCGTTTTCCTCTTCCACGACGTGCCATGTTATATCCTCCCTTAAATTAAAATGGTAAATCGTCATCCGAAATATCAATGGGCTTGCTATCATCTGCAAAAGGATCCTCTCCAAACGGATCATTAGACCCATTGTTTGGTGCAGGCGGTTGATAACTAGTATTATTATTAGAAGGAGGTTGCTGTGAATAATTAGTGTTCGGCGATGCATTAGATCGTGCGTTACGTGACTCCAAAAATTGCACACTATCGGCAACAACCTCAGTAATAAATATTTTTCGCCCTTCGTTATTTTCATAACTTCGCGTTTGCAAGCGACCTTCCACTCCCACAAGACTTCCTTTTCCAACAAAGTTTGCGGTATTTTCAGCTTGTCTTCTCCACACAACAACCTGAATAAAATCAGCATCATGGTCACCTTGTTGATTCGTAAAAGGACGATTGATAGCTAGTGTAAAGTTAGCTACCGCCGCGCCATTTGGCGTATAACGAAGCTCTGGATCCCGTGTTAAACGACCAACTAACACCACTCGATTAATCATCAGAACCCCTCCCCATTGATTTTTGAAGATTATTGTTCTCTTTCATCACGAATCGTCATAAAACGAAGCACATTATCATTGATTTTTGTTAAACGATCAAATTCGCTAATAGCCGCTGTTTCAGCAGCCACATAAAGAACAACATAAACCCCAGTACCTATATCATTGATTTCATATGCTAAGCGACGTTTACCTAATTCCTTAACTTCATTAATTTCTGCACCATTATCCGTTAAAATTTTGGCTATACCTTCTTTTGTAGCTTTTTCAGTATCCTCATCCAAGTCTGGACGCATAATATACATGATCTCATATGCAGTCATCCTATTCACCTCATTTCACCCAAGCGACCTGATCGCTCTTCATCGACACAAAACTGTTCCACGATGGAAACTCTCTTTGGTCATAACGGCTCTTATCGCATAAAGAGCAGAGAGTGTACACATTCACTCACAGCAATTAATTATAAAAGAATTTCATTTGAAATTCAAGATAAAGCCTAAGATTCTTTTTATAATTGCTTAAACATTAAAACGAAAATGGATAACGTCACCATCTTGAACGACATAATCCTTGCCCTCTAATCGCAATCTACCCTTTTCCTTCGCTTTACTAAGCGAACCCGCCCCTATCAGATCTTCGAACGAAATAACTTCAGCACGGATAAAACCTCTTTCAAAATCTGTGTGAATAATGCCCGCAGCCTGTGGCGCTTTTGTTCCCTTTTTAAAAGTCCAAGCACGCACTTCGGTTTCCCCAGCTGTCAAATAAGTTGCAAGTCCCAACAATGCATAACTCTTTTCAATGAGCTGATCAAGCCCCGACCTGACAATGCCTAAATCTTCAAGAAAACTCTGCTTTTCTTGACCTTCAAATTCAGCAATTTCTGATTCGATTTTTGCAGAGATAACCACAACCTCGGAGCCTTCTTTACTTGCAAACTCTTTTACTTGCTTTACTAAATCATTGTCTTCACCACTTACCAAATCAGCTTCTGAAACATTAGCAACATACAGCACGGGTTTCCGGGTTAAAAAATTATGGCCTTTTATCACGCGGGTTTCATCGTCAGTAAGAGCAACGCTCCTCCCAGGTTGTTCATTCTCAAAAGCCGTTTTCAGCTTCACTAAAACGGAATGCTCTAAAATCGCATCCGTATTCTTTTGTTTGATTAGTTTTTCTAAACGAGGCAAGCTCTTATTTGCAGATTCAAGATCAGCTAGAATCAATTCTAAATTAATCGTTTCAATATCATCAATAGGATCAACAACTCCAGACACGTGGGTAATATCCTCGTCCTCAAAACAACGAACAACGTGAGAAATCGCATCAACCTGACGAATATTCGCCAAGAATTGATTCCCCAACCCCTCCCCTTGACTTGCTCCTTTAACTAGCCCAGCGATATCCGTAAATTCAAAGGTTGTTGGAATGGTTGCCTTTGGATGATACATATCAGTCAAAGCATCCAACCGTTCATCTGGAACGTTGACAATCCCTACATTAGGATCTATCGTACTGAATGGATAATTTGCTGACTCCGCTCCAGCTTGTGTAATTGCATTGAATAACGTTGATTTCCCTACATTAGGTAAACCAACAATACCCGTCGTTAAAGCCATCTTCCCCACTCCTTAAAAAACATTTTATTACACCAGACAGCTCTGATTAGCATGTTTCCAATGCTACGACCTTGTCCAATTTGTTGAATAGATAGAATCTGAAATTATTAAAATTTATTTCTCGGGAAATAAATGCGTCATGTAAATGACCTTACTCTTTAGCGTGCTGAAGGACTCGCTTCATTTTTCTTTTAAATTCTGTTCTCGGCAATAAAACGCTGTGTCCACAGCGTGTGCACTTAATGCGAATATCCGCACCCATTCTGATGATTTCCCATTTGTTTTCCCCACAAGGATGCCGTTTTTTCATCTCAACAATATCATGGAGTTCAAATTGTTTATCATCCATTGGTACACCCTCCAACTCTTAGAATTTAATTTTTTCTTGCAAAAATCCGGATACTTCAGAAATGGGCAAACGAACTTGTTCCATAGTATCACGATGTCTAACTGTTACTTGACCATCTTCCTTAGAATCAAAATCATAAGTAATACAATAAGGGGTGCCAATCTCATCTTGACGGCGATAGCGTTTGCCAATAGAGCCCGTTTCATCATAGTCTATCATGAAGTCTTCTGAAAGTTGTTCATAAATCCCCAATGCATCATCTTTCAATTTCTTAGACAACGGAAGAACAGCTGCTTTATAGGGTGCAATGGCTGGATGAAAACGCAACACCGAGCGCGTTTCATTCTCGCTGATCTGCTCTTCTTCAAAAGCATCAATTAAAAAGGCTAACACGATGCGATCTGCTCCTAATGATGGTTCAATAACATAGGGGATATAACGCTCATTCGTCGCCTGATCAATATACTGTAAATCCTCACCAGAGACCTCCATGTGTCGCGATAAATCGTAATCAGTTCGAGAGGAAATACTTGAAAGCTCACCCCAACCAAACGGGAATTTATATTCAATATCAGTCGTTCCTTTACTATAATGTGGGAGTTCCTCTTTTTCATGATCACGCAAAATGACACGATCTTCTTTCATATTTAAAGACAGTAGCCAATTATGACTAAAGGTGCGCCAATAGTCAAACCATTCCCCTTCTTCTCCCGGCTTACAGAAAAATTCCAGCTCAAGCTGTTCAAATTCTCGTGTCCTAAATGTAAAATTCCCTGGGGTGATTTCATTTCTAAAAGATTTACCAATCTGTGCAATACCAAATGGAATTTTTTTTCTCATTGTGCGTTGTACATTTTTAAAATTCAAAAAAATTCCCTGAGCAGTTTCTGGACGCAAAAAAATTTCATCTGAGCTGGACTCTGTAACCCCTTGATAGGTTTTAAACATCAAATTAAATTGACGAATAGACGTAAAATTTTGCGCCCCCTCTCCACATACTGGACACTTAATATCACGCTCCTTGATCAACTCCTCCATTTCAGCAAAGGATAGCACCTCTACAGGACGATCAAGGACCCCCTCATCTAATTGACCTTCTAAAAGCTTATCGGCACGATGACGTGAGTGACATTCCTTACAATCCACCATTGGATCGTTAAAATTGCTGATGTGCCCAGAGGCCTCCCATGTCTTCGGATTCATTAATATTGCTGAATCTAATCCCACATTATATGGTGATTGCTGCACAAATTTTTTCCACCAAGCCCTTTTAATATTATTCTTTAATTCAACACCTAAGGGACCATAATCCCACGTATTAGCTAATCCCCCATAAATCTCAGAACCCGGAAATATGAAACCTCTGTTTTTGGAAAGATTAACAATTTGCTCCATTGTTGTTGCCATCACTATTATCCTCCTAATTATATTTAACATATGAAAATACATCTTTTAAGACAAAAGATTATTTTTTAGGACAAAAATAACCCTCAATCCAAAGGCAAATCAAACTGCCTAGGGACGAGAGTTTTTTCTCACGCGGTTCCACCCTATTTGACACAAAATAATTGCATCCACTTTTTTTAGTATGGCTCAAGATTGCCGTTCCCTAAACCTCCCTAGTGGGCTCCCACCATCCCCAACTCGCTAAAAAAGATCCGCTTAGGTACTCTTTTCTGTCATTACCATGTTATGTTGATTCAATTAATATAGTCCGTATTATATACCAAATGGCATATTCAATCAATTTTTTCTAGGTATTTTTTCATTTTGTTCTCTAGCGTTAATGAGGACAACATAAATCATAAATACAAAAAATATACTTCTATATATTCCACTTCGCATAACAGTCATACTTAAATTACCAAATCGGCAAAATAATTTCTTGGAATCACAGTCCACCTTTGTCGTTATGTCTAACATAAAAAAACATCCTCTTCAGTTGAATAAGGTACGTATAGAATGAATACTTTGTCCGTATACTAATAATATTATTATTAAGGAGCAAAACCTATGAATCTAAAAGGATCGTTTAATCTTGTTAAAAAATCAACTGAATTCTGTGTTTCTTATACTGATCCCCTGTCACGAACAAAGCTTACAAAAGCCATCGAGCCTTTTATTCAAGATGTGCCTTCAGACAAACAATTTATCATCGTTTGTATCGGCACAGATCGTTCCACAGGAGATTCATTAGGTCCATTTGTAGGTAACTTTCTCAATAAATTCTCTTTCCGGCCATTTGCTGTTTATGGAACCATTGACTCACCAGTGCATGCCATGAACTTATCTGACACCATTGAATTAATTTATACAAAATATAACAATCCTTTTATTATCGCTGTCGATGCTTGTCTTGGAAAATATGAAAACATTGGTAAAATCACATTAGCTAAAGGAGCCATACAACCTGGTGCAGGCGTGAAGAAACAGCTTCCTGAAATTGGGGATATTCACATAAAGGGATTGGTCAATGTAAGTAGTTATATGGGATACCTCGTCTTGCAAAACACTCGCCTTTCTTTGGTAATGAGCATATCAGAGGTTATTGGTTCTTCCTTACACAACGCGCTCATCAATCATTTTACCCACCAAACAGACACGAAAATAGCCATTAACCAAATGGAGTTTACTATACATCCTACTACTGATTCATAAATCTCCATCCAGAATTTGATAAATGATAGATCATCCTACTAAAACAAACCCAACCCCATCATAATAAGAATTCAAGAAATCAAAAATTATTTAACCATTGGTCTTTTTTTATTTTAGGATTTTAAATAATGAAAATAGAAGTTTAAATGCATAGCCATTGCTTTTCAGACAAAATATGCCTAGTCTCCTCTCTTTCATTAACACTATAATTTCTAAACATAAAAATGGATTATTCCTTTCGGCAGCCAGCAGCCTTTCCACCCTTCTCCTGTTTACAAGTCGTCATAAATAAACACCCCAAAAGTTAGATTGTGACTCTAATTTTCGGGGTGCAACGAGCTAATGATTTTTCTTTATTAATTCTCAAGAATATCTAAAACTCTATTCAAGTCATTACTTGAATAATATTCTATTTCTATTTTACCCTTCTCCTTGTTTTTCATTTGCTTAATAACAACTGATGTTCCAAATTTTTGTTTAAGTTCAACTTCTTTTTGTTTTAAAATAGGATCTAAATGTACTTTTTTCTTTTTGTTTGTTTCACGTGAAACATCTTCATTTAATTTTGTGATTAACTTTTCAAGATCGCGAACATTTAATTGATCTTTTATGATCTTATCCACAACATTTGGAAGTAATTTTTTATTTTTTAATCCAAGAAGAGTTCGTCCGTGTCCCATCGACACTTTACCTTCCGCAATCAATGATTGCACAGCTTTATCAAGCTGTAACAAACGTAAATGATTGGCGATATGTGGGCGGCTCTTTCCAAGCTTTTTAGCAAGCTCTTCTTGTGTCAGTTCAAGTTCTTTCATCAATTTTTTATAAGCAGTCGCTTCTTCTAAAGGATTTAAATCCTCTCGCTGTAAATTTTCGATTAAAGCAATCTCCATCATTTCTTTATCCGTAAAAGTCTTAATAATCGCTGGTACAGTTTTTAAGTTCGCTTCAACTGCTGCTCGATACCGTCTTTCTCCAGCAATAATATCAAATCCCTTAATACTTTTTCTCAGTGTCAGTGGCTGAATAATACCATGTTCTTGTATAGATTGCCTTAACTCTTGTATAGCCTCCGCATCAAAGTGCTTTCTTGGTTGATAAGGATTAGGTCGCAAATCTTTTACATTGACCTCTTGAACACTCTCACTATTCTTCTCATCCACGTCAGGAAAGAAAGCATTAATGCCTTTGCCCAGACCCCTGTTCATCCACTCATCACTTCCTTTGCGAGATCAAGATATACTTCGGCCCCACGAGATTTAGCATCATATGTAATAATTGGCTTGCCATAACTAGGTGCCTCGCTCAATCGTATATTTCTTGGAATAATCGTTTGATAGACTTTATCCTGAAAATATTTTTTGACTTCTTCAATGACTTGAATGCCTAAATTAGTTCTAGCATCTAACATTGTAAGAAGTACACCTTCAATCATAAGATCATGATTTAAATGCTTCTGAACAAGACGAACTGTATTTAAAAGCTGACTGAGCCCTTCTAGAGCATAGTACTCACATTGAACAGGTATAATGACAGCATGAGATGCAGTGAGAGCATTTATTGTTAATAACCCTAAAGAAGGTGGACAATCAATAATCATATAATCATAGTCATCGTAAATTTTTTCTAATGCTCGTCCTAATCGAACCTCACGGGAAATTGTAGGAACCAATTCTATTTCGGCACCAGCTAATTGAATAGTAGACGGGATAACATCCAAACCTTCTACATTAGTTGAATGAACAATATCCTTTGGATCAACATCCTCAACAAGAACATTATATATACATTCATCCACATCTCCTTTATCAATACCAACGCCACTCGTTGCATTACCTTGTGGATCAATATCTATAAGCAAAACTCTTTTTCCCATGTACGCCAAACATGCACTAAGATTAACAGATGTTGTTGTCTTACCTACTCCGCCCTTTTGATTAGCAACAGTTAATATCTTGCCCACTTTCACACCACCTTCACAACAAGCACAAGTAATATATTCATTCTATCATGAATTATTATCAATTTAATAGAAATGATGAAATTTAATTGAAATGAATTTTCACAGAGAAACCCTGCCACTTCTCATTAGCTGAAATCTAGCATAATTAGCTTTAAATTGTGGAACACACACGTTATTGATCTATTAATTTTACAACTCTAATGAAAATAAACATTCACCCAATAGACTAGTCTCTTAAAAACAAGACAACTCTAACAATTTTAACCACCACAATGACTATTTTTCATATGACACAAAAACTTACAGAAAATCAAATCAATCTCCTGTAAGCTACAACTTTTCATCATTTTTACTTTTTAGTAATCCTTATCGTGAATTGATAGGAGTCACCTAAGTCTTCTTCATTTGTATCTATCTTTAAACCAGAATCACTAACCATTCCAACAGATTGTCGAATCGTATTGACTGCAATACGCACATCTTTACCTAGAGACATTTTTCTCTTTGGATTTTTTGTTTTTTTTGTCTTTTCAAGCAATGCTTTAATCTGCATCTCTGTTTGTTTAACATTTAATTCTTTTTCTACAATGTCATCAAAAAGTTGTTCTTGTTTTTCTGGCATAGTCTTAAGAAGAATTAAAGCACGTGCGTGTCTTTCAGTAATTTTCTTTTCAAGAAGTCCATTTTGAATCACCGTTGGTAGCTTTAAAAGTCTCAATTTATTAGCAATCGTCGATTGTCCTTTTCCTAATTTTTGCGCCAAGCCTTCTTGAGTCAATCCCTCAATATCCATTAACCTCGCATAAGCCATTGCTTCTTCAATTACCGTCAACTCTTCACGCTGTAGATTTTCTACTAGTGCAACAGCTGCTGTCTGAGCATCATCATACTCTTTTACAATCGCCGGAACCACTTCCCACTTTAGAAAGGTTGCCGCTCTCCAGCGCCTTTCTCCAGCAATAATTTCATATTTATCTTCATCATATCGACGAACAACAATAGGTTGAATAAGTCCATGACTTTTTATTGTTTGAGCTAGTTCTTCTATTTTTGCTTGATTAAAAACCGTTCTTGGTTGAAATCTATTAGGAATAATATCTTCTATTGAAAGCTCTATAACTTGTTCTTGCTGCCAATCCTCAATCTCATTTGATTTTTCCCCTTGACCAAAAATTTTGGAAAAAGGACGTTTCATGATAAAAACACCACCCTTTATCATCTCTCCTATATTAATTCATCGTTAAAAATGGAAACTCCTACATTTACCAGATAATGTTTCACATGAAACATTAATCAAGCCCCACTGTATATTATAAGGGTTGCTTGGCAGGAATCCCTGGTTTTCTAGGATATTTCTTAGGTGTTGCTTTATTCTTTTCAATAATAAGAAGATGTCGCTTGCTCTTTTCTTCAGGTAAAACAAATGGAATAATTTGCTTTAATTCCCCTCCCAATGTAGCAATAGCGCTGTATGCCTCTACGTGTTCTTCTTCATCATACGCTCCTTTCATAGCCATGAATACACCATCAACCTTTATTAGAGGTAAACAATATTCACTTAATATATTTAAACGAGCAACAGCTCTAGCAGTTACCATATCAAAGGATTCTCTCATTCCTACTCTCCTGCCAAATGTTTCTGCTCGATCATGATAAAGTGAAACATCTTCTATGCCTAGTTGATCAACTAGAGTACTTAAAAATCCAATCCTTTTTTTCAGTGAATCCACAATGGTTACCTTTAAATAGGGGAAAATAATCTTCAACGGAATAGATGGGAATCCTGCTCCTGCACCCACATCACACAGAGAGTTTGTCTTATGAAAATCATAAAAAAAACTTGGTGTGATTGAATCATAAAAATGTTTTAAGTAAACAGCTTTTTTATTAGTTATAGCTGTTAAATTCATTTTATCATTCCACTCTACAAGCATTTCAAAATATGTATCAAATTGCTTAACTTGGAGAGGAGAAAGAAATACACCCTTCTCCTCTAATAATTGATTGAAATCTTTCATTCCATATCCCCCAAGTTATCTCATTAATTACCGTAACTTATTCTGCTACCTTAGCCAAACGACCTTGTTCTAAATAGACAAGTAAAATGGATATATCACTTGGATTAACACCTGAAACACGAGATGCTTGCCCAACAGATAGTGGACGTACTTCAGTTAATTTTTGTTTAGCCTCTGTTGCTAATCCATTAATAACATGATAGTCCAAATTTATAGGTATATTTTTTTCTTCCATGCGCTGCATTTTTTCAACCTGTTGAAGTTGTTTTTTAATATAGCCTTCATACTTCACTTGAATATCTACTTGCTCTGCAACATCTTCTGGAATCATGACATCTGCAGGTTCAATTTTTGCGATATCACTATAACGAATTTCAGGTCGCTTTAATAATTGTTCCGCAGATACAGGTTCTTTTAAAACATGTCCCCCTGCTTTCGCAATGATCTCTTGAACATCATCTGTTGGCTTAATCGCTACATTAACTAACCGTTCTTTTTCTTTGGCAATGAGCTGTTTTTTCTCAATAAATCTATTATAGCGCACCTCTGGAATTAACCCAATAGAATGACCGACTTCTGTTAAACGTATATCTGCATTGTCATGACGAAGCAATAAGCGATACTCTGCCCTTGAGGTTAATAAGCGATACGGTTCATTGGTTCCTTTCGTCACTAAATCATCAATAAGTACGCCAATATACGCTTGTGAGCGATCAAGTATGACTGGTTCTCTTCCAAAAACAGATTGTGCAGCATTAATGCCAGCCATAATGCCCTGTGCGGCAGCCTCCTCATACCCAGAGGTTCCATTGATTTGTCCAGCAGTATAAACACCTTTTACCTTCTTTGTTTCAAGTGTCGGCCATAGTTGTGTTGGTACTATGGCATCATATTCAATCGCATAGCCCGCTCTCATCATTGAAACATTTTCTAAACTCGGTACAGTTCTAAGCATCTCCACTTGAACATCCTCAGGCAAACTCGTCGACAATCCTTGCACATAGACTTCTTCTGTATCTCTACCTTCTGGTTCCAAAAATATTTGATGTTTAGGTTTATCGTTGAATCGAACAACTTTATCTTCAATAGAAGGACAATAGCGCGGTCCCGTCCCTTTAATCATACCAGAATACATCGGTGAACGATTTAAATTACGTTCGATAATTTCATGTGTCACGCCACTTGTATACGTTAACCAACAAGGAATTTGATCCGTAATAAACTCCGTTGTTTCATATGAAAAAGCTCGTGGTTCAGGATCCCCTGGTTGAATTTCTGCTTTGCTATAATCAATCGTTTTACTATTCACACGTGGCGGGGTCCCTGTTTTAAATCGCACCAATTCAAACCCTAATTCTTGTAAATCATAGGAAAGATTAACAGAAGGCTGCATATTATTTGGACCACTTTCATAAGAAAGATCTCCAATAATAATCTTTCCACGTAAAAATGTTCCTGTTGTAAGAATAACAGCTTTTGCTCTATATTCAGCATTTGTTTTCGTTATAACACCTTTACAGGCGTCGTCTTCAACAATTAAACGCTCAACCATACCTTGCTGTAGGGTTAAATTTTCAGTTTCTTCAAGCGTTTGTTTCATTTCACGAATATACATAAATTTATCTGCTTGTGCTCTTAATGCCCTAACCGCTGGTCCCTTTCCTGTATTTAACATCCGCATTTGAATATGCGTTTTATCAATATTTTTCCCCATTTCTCCACCTAAAGCATCAATTTCACGGACAACAACCCCTTTGGCTGGTCCTCCGACAGATGGATTACAAGGCATAAAAGCAATGGTATCTAAATTAAGTGTCAATACTAACGTTTTTGCCCCCATACGTGCGGATGCCAAAGCCGCTTCAACGCCAGCATGACCTGCGCCAACCACAATGACATCAAATTCTCCAGCATTATACCCCATCGCTGTTCCCTCCCCATTTGTATAATTATATAAACACATCTACTTTCCGAGACAAAACTGTGAAAATAACTGATCAACTAAACTATCTGAAACCGTATCACCAACGATTTCACCAAGTATCTCCCATGTTCTACGGATATCGATTTGTGCCATATCAACAGGCAATCCTTCTTCTATTGAGACTATTGCATCCATTATTGTTTGCTTAGCTTGTTTTAACAATGAAATGTGGCGAACATTTGACACATAGGTGAGATCATTCACTTCAATGCCGGTTTCATAAAAGAGTGAAGCAATCGCTTCCTCTAATTGATCAATTCCCTGCTCCTTCAATAAAGACGTTGCAATAACAGGGCGCCCCTTTGCACATTGTTTAATCTCATTCAAATCAACTCGCTGCTCCAAATCTGTTTTATTGACAATAATAATAGCATTCATGCTCTGAATCATATCAAATAAACGGTAATCCTCATCCGTCAACATTTCATTATTATTAAGTAAAAATAAAATAAGATCGGCTGCCTTTAATGCTTTGCGGGAACGTTCGACACCGATTCTTTCCACAACATCCTCTGTTTCTCTAATCCCCGCAGTATCTACAAGCTGTAAAGGTACCCCTCTTACATTAACATATTCTTCAATAGTATCGCGGGTTGTTCCCGGAATGTCCGTGACAATCGCTTTATTTTCATGTACTAAATTGTTTAACAAGGAAGATTTACCAACATTTGGACGTCCGATAATTGCCGTAGCAATGCCTTCTCTAAGTATTTTTCCCTGCTTAGATGTTAATAACAACTTTTCTATTTCATCTTTAATCGTTTCCGATTGCTCAATCAATAACTGGTGTGTCATTTCTTCAGCATCATACTCTGGATAATCTATATTCACCTCTACATGAGCAATCATTTCTAAGAGCACTTGTCTAAGCTTTTGAACAAGTTGAGAAAGCCTTCCCTCTATTTGTCCCATAGCAACATTCATAGCCTTATCAGTTTTGGCACGAATCATATCCATAACTGCCTCTGCTTGTGACAAATCAATCCGTCCATTGAGAAACGCTCGCTTAGTAAATTCCCCTGGTTCTGCTAGTCTAGCTCCCTTGCTCAGAATCAGCTCCAATACTCTATTCACAGATACCAAGCCACCGTGACAATTAATCTCAATAACATTTTCGCGAGTAAATGTCGTTGGTCCACGCATGATAGATACCATGACCTCTTCAATGTTTCGTTTTTTCTCTTCATCATAAATCTTTCCGTAGTGAATCGTATGGGAATCCATTTGGGTAAGCGGCTTTCTACCTCTGTATATTGAATCAGCAATCTCAATTGCTTGTTCACCACTTAACCGAACAATGGCAATAGCCCCTTCTCCGACTGGTGTCGATATTGCTGCAATTGTATCCTGCTCCATCGCTCTCACCTTCATTCAATTACAAATAGTCGACAGATTGATACTCATTTTATAACAAGAGTATCCTTTCTATCTTCTTCCTCCCTTAAAACATCTATCATCTATGGTTCAATCGATTTTTATCATCTCTTAAAATTATCCACAAAAAGCTCTCCTAAAACACTAGAATACCACATTTTGGTTTGTGGATAAAGTCTTAATAGTTTATCCACTGATGATGCCTTTTAATAATCATTGAACATTTTATGCACAGCTATTGTTCCTGCGAGATAATCTTTCACTACCCTCATCTTAAATATTTCATTATATTTAGTCATAAATAAACACCCCAAAAGTTAGATTGTGACTCTAACTTTTGGGGTGCAGTTCAACGATAACTCCAGACTCTTTTAATTCCTGCTTAATTTTATAAGGGATGAATCACAATATAGCGATGAGGCTCAATGCCTTCAGAAACCGTATGAACATGAGTGTTTTTTTGCAAAGCAGCGTGAATAATTCTTCTCTCAAAAGCTGGCATCGGATCAAGCTTAACACGCTGATTAATCTTCATTACTCGTATGGCATTTCTCTGAGCTAGCATAACTAAGGCTTCCTCTCGCTTTTTACGATAATCCCCAGCGTCAAGAACCATCCTTACACTATGATCAGCCTGCTGATTGGCAACAATATTTACCAAATATTGCAGGGCATTAAGGGTTTGTCCTCTTTTGCCAATAATAACCCCAATCTTATCTCCCGACAACTGAATGTGATAGTTCCTGCTGTCTATTTGTGTTGCTTTTATATCAATAGCACTGTCCATTTCTTCAATAATTTTCTTTATATAGGCGGATGCTACCTTAATAATAATATCTTGTTCATCAAATGGTGCTTCAGCCACTTTTTCTTCCTCTTCAACAATGAGTGCTCTAGATGCTTCTGTTTCTTCAATAAGTGTGACTCTAATCGTTGCCGGTTTCGAGCCAATTAATCCAAGAAAACCTTTTTTTGGTTCCTCTATCACTTCCACACTCACCTTGTCCTCACTTGTATTAAGTGTTTGTAAGGCAGATTGCAAAGCATCTACGATGGATTTTCCACTTATCGTAACATCCTTCACTTTTTAGCTCCCCCTGTATCCGATTGAATATTTCCTTTCTTCCTCATTGGAGCAATAACAAAATAGGTTTGGAAAATCATAAATATATTACCAACTACCCAATATAATGCAAGCGCTGCTGGGAATCTGACAGCGAGAAATAGAATCATGATCGGCATAACATAGGTCATTATTGCCAATTGTGGATTAGCATTTCCCGAAGCACCCATCGTGATCTTTTGCGAAATAAAGGTCGTAATAGCCGCTACAATAGGTAAAATATAATAGGGATCATGTTGTCCTAATTTGAACCAGAGAAAAACGTGCTCTCTAATTTCATGTGTCCGATAAATCGCATGATAAAAAGCGATAAGAATCGGCATTTGAATCAATAAAGGTAAACAACCTGCTAAAGGATTCACATTATGTTGTTGAAAAAGTTTCATCGTTTCCTGTTGAAGTTTTTTTTGTGTTTCTTGGTCTTTTGAACTATACTTTTCTTTTAATTTCTTTATTTCAGGTTGAACAAGTTGCATATTAAGTGAACCTTTTGTTTGTTTAATCATCAATGGTAATAAAACAAGACGAACTAAAAGGGTACAAATAATAATAGATATACCATAGCTTCCCCCAAAGAGATTCGCAATATATGTAATAAATTGCGAAAGGGGCCAAACAAACCATTCATTCCATATCCCAGTGCTATTTGCATTAATAGGTTGATTGTATTGGCTACAGCCACTCAATAACCCCACAAGAATTATTAAGAAAATGACGAAAAATAATCTTTTTCTTTTTCGCAAAGGATTGACCTCCTCATTTCATGAAAATCTTCTTTATTCAATTAAACATGTTTATGATGATGGTGGTGGTTATGCTCACCCTTTTCAGGCACCGGATCAAATCCACCAGAATGAAAGGGATGACATTTTAACAGCCTTTTAGCCGTCAAATAACTTCCCTTAAAAAAGCCAAACTTTTGAAAAGCCTCTATGGAATATTGTGAGCACGTTGGATAAAAGCGACATGTCGGCTGTTTTAATGGGGAAATACATTTGCGATAGAAAAGAAGAAGGCCAATAGCGATATATTTCATATTAAATCATCCTTGTCCATTTTTAGGAGATCACTCTTTTTTAAAATATGTTTAAAATTCTTCAATGTCTCCGAATAAGTAAGTTCAGATGTAGGTTTCCTAGCAATAATAACACAATCGATACCTATGGAAAAACGGCTTTCGTAATGACGAAGTCCTTCGCGAATATAGCGCTTAATTCTATTTCTAGTAACAGCATTACCTATTTTCTTACTTACTGAAAGCCCTACTCTAGCGTACGACTGCCCCCTCTGTTTTAGAACATAGATCACAAATTGCCGATTCGCTGTTGAATACCCCTTTTTAAAAACATACTGAAAATCTTGATTCTTTTTTAAAGGTTGGATTCTATTCATCTCTTCACTCCAAATCGCAAACCTTCTACAGTTCAATCATGTGACTGCATCATCTATGATAAAACAATATTACATCCTCTCATTTTAATTTCAAGAAAGGTGAGGTTAATTTGCTGTTTTAGTGAAAAAAGACCACTGCATCCACAGCGGTCTTAGGCGGATAATATTTTTCTTCCTTTTCTACGGCGACGAGCTAGAACTTTACGTCCATTTTTCGTACTCATTCGCGCACGGAATCCATGCACTTTTTTACGTTTACGTGTATTTGGTTGATACGTACGTTTCATCTATTCCACCTCCTAGAGGTTATCAGCCATACTATTTAAGAACATTCTTTGGCATGAAGGTACCCAATTAATTCAAAGTAAATTCAACAACATTTTTAATATCCATGTACATTCTGATTCATTATAATGAGAAACCTCGTGATTGTCAAATTTCTCTTTCTTCCTCCCTCCCTCATTTCTAAAGGTTAAATTATAACATGTATCTCTCCTTCCACTTTTTTATATATTATGAAAAATTGACTTAATAAATTTGATCATTTTTTGCTTGTAAGCCACCAAATTGTTCTACTTCTCCTTCTCTTATAGATCAATGCAATTTTGATCTTCTCCCCGATCCTTCATAATCCATTTACTATACAAAATAGACTCTTTTGCCTAGTGATTTTTTTATTTTCACATTCACTGTGGATAATTTTTAAAATATTTTTTTGTTTTCCACCGATTTGTAAACATTTTTTTCACATATTCACGCCTTGTTTATATGTTGATCTGTTGATATCTTTACTATTGTGGATAACATTTTATTTCCGTTGCTAGACAGCCCTTTTTTTGATATGATATTTGTGTTTTAAGATTAAAAACTCCTATACCATATTAACTTTTTCCACAGGTTGTGGGTAACTCTGTGGATTTTTTCAACACCATGTGCAAAAAAATATCCACAAACTAGAAATGTTGTTGATAAGTACTAGAAATATTGTTATATTATTTAATCTATCTGTGGATAATTGAGCAACGGTTTTCTTAAGGGAGGGATAGCACCGGATATGGAAAATATCGAACAACTATGGAATGAAACGTTAAAAGTAATTGAAGCCAAACTTAGCAAACCAAGCTTTGAAACTTGGCTTAAATCAACCTCCGCAGATTCCTATTCTGACAATGTTCTTATCATATCAGCGCCTAATGAATTTGCTAGAGATTGGTTAGAAATGCATTACTACAGTTTAATTAAAGATACGATAAAAGATCTAACTGGTTCAGGGATCGATGTGAATTTCATCATCCCTCAAAAATTCAATGACAATGACGACGGAACCTTTAATCAAAAGAAAAGTATTCAACAAAAACCGCCTATAAAGGTTGAACAAAACACAGAACACAAGCATATGCTTAACCCTAAATATACATTTGACACATTTGTAATAGGAGCAGGAAATCGCTTTGCTCATGCTGCCTCTCTTGCAGTAGCAGAAGCGCCAGCAAAAGCTTACAACCCATTATTTATTTATGGTGTTGTTGGGCTAGGTAAAACCCATCTTATGCATGCCATTGGACATTATGTCATTGAACATAATCCAAATGCTAAAGTTGCCTATCTTTCATCTGAAAAATTTACAAACGAATTTATTAATTCTGTCAGAGATAATCAGCAGGTGAATTTTCGCAATAAATATCGCAATGTTGATGTTCTACTCATTGACGATATTCAATTTTTGGCAGGTAAAGAAGGAACACAGGAGGAATTTTTTCATACGTTTAATACGCTGCATGAAGAATTAAAACAAATCGTCATCTCTAGCGATCGACCTCCAAAAGAAATTCCAACATTAGAGGATCGTTTAAGATCACGTTTTGAATGGGGGCTTATAACTGATATCACTCCTCCTGATCTAGAAACACGTATCGCTATTTTACGTAAAAAGGCAAGAGCAGAAGGCTTAGATATACCAAATGATGTTATGATGTACATTGCCAATCAAATCTACACCAACATTCGAGAACTTGAAGGAGCGTTAATACGTGTTGTCGCTTATTCCTCATTAATCAACCAAGATATCAGTGTTGACTTGGCCTCTGAAGCCCTCAAAGACATCGTACCTTCATCAAAGCCTAGGGTGATAACAATAAAAGATATTCAAACCGTTATTGGGGAACATTATCATATCAAATTAGAGGATTTTTCAGCTAAAAAGCGAACAAAATCAATTGTTTTTCCCAGACAAATTGCCATGTATTTATCCCGTGAGCTTACCAATTACTCACTCCCTAAAATAGGAGAAGAATTCGGTGGTAGAGACCATACAACTGTCATTCACGCTCATGAAAAAATTTCAAAGCTTTTAGATACAGATAAAGAGTTACAGCAAAAACTAAAAAAGGTCACTGAACAACTACATTCACCTATTTAGTTTTCCACAACGTTGTGTATAACTTTATCATTTTATGATTATTTATACACAAGATATCCACATAAAGATACCTAGTAGTTACAGCAATTACATAGGTTATACACATATTCACAGGACCTACTACTATTACTACTATAATTATTAATTAAATATATAAGGAGGATTTGCTATGGAGGAACTTGTTCAACCGAAGGCTATAGACACTGATCTGATTATGCAAATAACAATTGTAAGAGAAACTCTCCTAGAACATGTCAATTACGTTTTTAAAGCAGTATCATCACGAACAACAATCCCCATACTGACTGGAATTAAACTTGTTGCAAACAAAGAAGGCATTGAATTAACAGGTAGTGATTCAGATGTAACCATTCAATCTTTTATTCCTAAAGAAGAAAATGATATAGAAAATATATCTATTCAAATACCAGGCAGCATTGTACTTCCAGCTCGATTTTTTGCAGACATTGTAAGAAAATTACCCGGTGATCCTGTTAGCATTGAGGTAGATTCTAGATTAATGACACGCATTACTTCGGGATCCAGTGAATTTAATCTCAATGGTCTTGATGCAGATGAATATCCTCATCTCCCAACCGTTTGGGAAGAACAGTCATTTAACATTCGAACGGATGTCCTTAAACACCTTATCAGACAAACGGTTTTCGCAGTATCGACTTCAGAAACACGCCCTGTGTTAACCGGAGTAAATTGGGCCATTCAAAATGGTAAATTAAAATGTGTTGCAACTGATAGCCATCGTTTAGCGATGAGAACGATTGATATTGGAATAGATGAACAGTTAAACAAGCATGATGTCATCATTCCAGGGAAGAGTTTGAATTATCTAGCGAAAATTTTTGATGACATTGGTTCAGAGTGGGTCCAAATTATTATTACGGATAATCAAATACTTTTTAAGGCAAATCACCTGCAATTTTACTCCAGATTGCTTGAAGGGAATTATCCTAATACTGATGGTTTAATTCCACAAGAGACGAAAACGGAGATCACTTTAGATACCAAGACATTTTTACAAGCGATTGATCGGGCTTCGTTATTGGCTAGAGAAGAAAAAAATAATGTTGTGAAATTAAAAACGATCGACGACAATTTTTTAGAAATCCTCTCACAATCAACAGAAATTGGCCGTGTACATGAAAATGTTGTTGCTCAAGAAATCAGTGGAGAAGAAGTTCGCATTTCATTTAGCTCAAAATACGTGATGGATGCTTTAAGACAGATTGATTCAAATAATATAAAAGTCAGCTTTATTGGAGCTATGCGGCCCTTTTTGATTCGCCCTGATGAAGAACAAGATCTTCTCATGCTAATTTTGCCCGTTCGCACAAATTAATCTTTTGAATATGTTATAATATTTTCATACCCATAAGCAAAGGTCTCTAAAAGTAAGAGACCTTTTACTTATTCACCAAAATATTTTTTTAGAAGATGTTTTATGAAACCTAATCAAAGTAGACCATAAAACGCTATAATTAAGAAAAAGAATGCCAATGGATAGACACTAATATTTAATACTCAAGTCCTGCATTTATCTCTTAATATCATTGGTTTATAAAAAAGATTAAAGGATGTTCTTAAAGTGAAAATAGTACAACTCAAATCTGGACAGTCCTTCATCACTTTAGGTCAACTGCTTAAGTTAGAAGGCATTATTAGCACGGGAGGGCAAATTAAATGGTTTCTTGAAGAAAATCCAGTAATGATTAATGATCAATCAGAGACCAGGCGTGGGAAAAAACTTTGGGTTAACGATAAAATTATTATTAAAAACCACGGAGAATACGTCATTGCAGAGCATAGACTATAAAGGGGGAACCCCTTTTGTATTTAGAAGCCATTAATGTTCAACATTTTCGTAACTATGAAAATACTTCTATTGAGCTTTCTGAATCCATTAATGTCTTCATTGGGGAGAATGCACAAGGAAAGACAAATCTTTTAGAAGCTATTTTTGTTTTAGCCATGGCAAAATCACATCGCACCCCTCTTGTTAAGGAATTAATTCAATGGGGTCAGGAATATGCTAAAATAGAAGGTAGAATACAAAAAAAAAGCGGAACCGTACCGTTAGAATTAACCATTAGTCACAAGGGGAAAAAAGCGAAGTCCAACCACATTGAGCGCAAAAAATTAAGTCAATATATTGGTCTGTGTAATGTCGTCTTATTCGCTCCTGAAGATCTCAGAATTGTTAAAGACAGTCCAAGCCATCGTCGTCGATTTATCGATATGGAAATTGGACAAATTCAACCTGTATATATGCATGAGTTGTCCGAATTTCAAAAATTTTTACAGCAACGCAATGCGCTATTAAAGAAACTTTCGCATGAAGCTAAACCATCGACGACAGTGCTTGATATTTTAACAGAGCAAATGACCGAGTTAGCAGCTAATATCACTTATCGACGTTTCCATTTTATTCGTCTGCTAAGGGAATGGGCAAAACCGATTCATGAGAGCATCAGTAACGGTCGAGAAGCGTTGAATATCCACTATGTATCAAGCGCAGATGAGGTATTAGAAGGTCTAGAGTTGTCAAGGATAAAGAGAGGATATGAAAAGGCTTTCGAGTCCAATCAAAAAAAAGAGATTTATCGTGGAACAACCTTGATTGGTCCACATCGGGATGATCTTCAATTTATTGTTAACGGTAAAAATATTCAAACCTTTGGCTCCCAAGGTCAACAGCGTACAACAGCCTTATCGTTAAAATTAGCTGAAATTGAGTTGATTCATAACGAGGTTGGAGAGTATCCCATTTTACTTCTTGATGATGTTTTAAGCGAATTAGATGATCGGCGACAAACGCAATTATTATCAACTTTTAAAGAACGGGTTCAAACCATAGTGACAACGACGAATGTCAGCGCCATTGATCATGACATGATGAAGTTTGCAAGATCCTTCGATGTTCATAAAGGGCAAGTTGACTTGGAACAAAAATAAGGGGTGGAACCTGTGTTTATTAACCTAGGTGAAGATATAATTATTCAAATGGATGAAGTGATTGCTATGTTTGATTATTATATTTTTCATAATGATTCGAATAATCAGAATTTAATAGAAAAATCACTTGAGAATAAATTATTGGTTGATGTTGGTGAGCAGATAACAAAGGCTGTTGTGTTGACCAATGACACCATTTATTATTCACCTTTTTCAACGATGACATTAAAAAGGCGATCCCAAAAAGCCATTAATTTTTTATAGAACACTATTTTTTATACTGTAACTGTAAGTGATTATCTGAAAAGAAGAAGGTGGATTAATTTGTCTGAAGAACTTAATGTGAAGGCTTATGACGAAAGTCAAATACAGGTGTTGGAAGGACTTGAGGCTGTACGTAAACGCCCGGGGATGTATATCGGTTCAACCAGTGAAAAAGGTCTACACCATCTTGTGTGGGAAATTGTTGATAATAGCATAGATGAAGCACTTGCTGGCTATTGCGATGAAATTAAGGTGTCCATTAATACCGATGGTGGCATAACAGTTGAGGATAATGGAAGAGGTATTCCTGTTGGTATACAGGAAAAAATGCAACGCTCGGCTGTCGAGGTCATCATGACAGTTCTACATGCTGGTGGTAAATTTGGAGGCGGCGGTTATAAGGTATCTGGTGGTCTCCATGGAGTAGGCGCTTCTGTCGTTAACGCACTATCTGAAATGATGTGGGTGAAGGTTTATCTTAATGGTAAAATCCATTATCAAGAGTATCATCGTGGTGTACCAAAGGAAGACTTAGCTGTCATCGGAGATACGGATAAAACAGGTACAGTGATTCATTTTATTCCAGATAAAGAAATTTTTAAAGAGACAACTAACTTTGAATACAATATGTTGGCCAATCGTTTAAAAGAGCTTGCTTTCTTAAATAAAGGCATTCACATCCTCATTGAGGATGAAAGGGAAAGTGGGAAAAAAACAGAGTATCATTATGAAGGTGGCATAAAATCTTTTGTCGAATACTTAAACAGGACAAAAAATGCTTTACATGAAGAACCCATCTATATTGAAGGCGAAAAAGATGATATTTCTGTCGAGATTGCCATGCAGTATAATGATAGCTATACATGTCAGCTTTATTCATTTGCTAATAATATTCATACGCATGAAGGTGGTACGCATGAATATGGTTTTAAAGTTGCTCTAACACGGGTGATCAATGATTATGCAAGAAAAAATCAAATTTTTAAAGAAATTGATCCTAATTTAACGGGAGACGATGTAAGAGAAGGGTTAACGGCTATAATCTCTATTAAGCATCCTGACCCACAATTTGAAGGGCAGACGAAGACGAAACTTGGCAACTCTGAAGCTCGCACTATCACAGAATCCTTGTTTTCAGAAGCCTTTTCTCGCTTTCTATTTGAAAATCCTGATACTGCTAGGCTCATTGTTGAAAAAGGTTTGATGGCGTCTCGTGCAAGAGCAGCTGCGAAAAAGGCAAGAGAATTAACACGTCGAAAATCAGCTCTTGAAGTTTCTTCATTACCTGGCAAGCTTGCGGATTGTTCTTCGAAGGATGCTAAAATTTCAGAGCTTTATATTGTTGAGGGTGATTCTGCTGGTGGATCTGCTAAACAAGGTCGAGATCGTCATTTTCAAGCTATTTTACCTTTAAGAGGTAAAATATTAAATGTAGAGAAATCGCGAATAGATAAGATCTTGTCCAATGCTGAGGTACGAGCTATTATTACAGCTGTTGGCACAGGTGTTGGTGAAGACTTTGATATAGATAAAGCTCGTTATCATAAGATCATTATCATGACTGATGCTGATGTCGATGGCGCACATATTCGAACGCTTTTACTCACCTTTTTTTATCGTTATATGCGTCAATTGCTTGAAAAGGGTTATGTTTATATTGCCCAACCACCATTATACAAGGTTTCTCAAGGCAAGAAAGTGGTCTATGCGTATAATGAGCGAGAGCTTGAAACAGCAATGACAGGTCTTCCAACAACTCCTAAACCAGGCATCCAGCGCTATAAGGGGTTAGGAGAAATGAACCCTGAACAATTATGGGAAACAACGATGGATCCTGATAACCGCATGGTTTTACAAGTGAGTTTAGAAGATGCTTTAGAATCCGATGAGGTATTTGAAATTTTGATGGGGGAAAAGGTAGAACCTCGCCGAGCCTTTATTGAGAACAATGCCCAATACGTTGAAAATCTTGATATATAAGTGTTAAGAGAAATTTTATATAATTCTTTAAGTTAGATACACAGCTTTAATGCTGTTTTTAGGATTGTTTGATGATGTTGATAAAAGTCTAAAGCTCTTATCAACGCATTTAAGGTAGGAGGATTTTTCATGTCTGAAGATCAACCATCACGTGTGATACCGATTAATATTAGTCAGGAGATGCGGGCATCCTTTCTTGATTATTCGATGAGTGTTATCGTTAGTCGAGCTCTTCCAGATGTACGTGACGGTCTGAAGCCTGTTCATCGTCGTATTTTACATGCTATGAATGAATTGGGAATGACATCTGACAAGGCTTATAAAAAGTCGGCAAGAATTGTCGGGGAAGTTATTGGTAAGTATCATCCCCACGGTGATTCTGCTGTTTATGAAACCATGGTGCGAATGGCTCAAAATTTTAGTTATCGCTATGAACTTATAGACGGGCATGGTAATTTTGGATCAGTTGATGGAGATGCGGCTGCGGCTATGCGTTATACAGAGGCGCGTATGTCAAAAATATCAATGGAACTCATCCGAGATATTCGTAAGGATACCATTGATTTTAAGGATAACTATGATGGTTCAGAACAGGAACCAGCCGTTTTGCCAGCTCGTTTTCCTAATTTACTAGTCAATGGAGCATCAGGCATTGCCGTCGGAATGGCTACAAATATTCCGCCCCATCAACTTGGTGAAATCATCAATGGGTTATTGGCGTTAAGTCGTAACCCTGATCTTGAACTCAATGATTTAATGGAATATATCCCCGGACCAGATTTCCCAACGGCAGGTCTTATTTTAGGACGTGAAGGAATTAGAAAAGCCTATCGTACAGGTAAGGGTTCTATTATTTTACGTGCTAAGGTGGAAATTGAACAGGAATCTAGTGGTAAAGAAACCATCTTGGTCACAGAACTCCCCTATCAGGTTAATAAAGCAAAACTCATTGAGAAGATTGCAGAGCTTGTAAGAGAAAAACGGATTGAAGGAATTACGGATCTTCGTGATGAATCTGACCGCAACGGTATGCGTATTGTCATAGAGGTTCGTCGTGATATGAACGCCAATGTGTTGTTAAATAATTTATATAAGCATACCGCTTTACAGACAAGTTTTGGAATCAACCTCCTAGCATTGGTTGATGGACAGCCTCGGGTATTGAATTTAAAAGAATGCTTGGTCTATTATCTTGACCATCAAAAGGTGGTTGTCAGAAGAAGAACTCAGTATGATTTGAGCAAGGCGGAAGCACGTGCACATATTTTAGAAGGATTGCGAATTGCCTTAGATCACATTGATGAAATCATTAATCTTATCAGGAGTTCAGCAACAGCGGATACGGCACGCATTGGACTTATGGAGCAATTCACATTGTCTCATGAGCAAGCTCAGGCGATTTTAGACATGCGTCTGCAGCGTTTAACAGGTTTAGAAAGGGATAAGATTGAAAATGAATATGCAGAGCTTGTAGGTGTCGTTGAGGAGCTTAAAGCTATTCTTGCAGATGAAGAAAAGTTATTGGAAATCATTCGTGAAGAATTGACGGAAATAAAGGAAAAGTATAACGATGAACGTCGTACGGAAATTACGATTGGTTTAGATATGATTGAAGATGAAGATCTCATTCCAAGAGAAAATATTGTCATCACTCTTACTCATAATGGTTATATCAAGCGCATGCCGATTGATACGTATAAGAGTCAAAATCGCGGAGGTCGAGGTATACAGGGGATGGGAACTAATGAAAATGACTTTGTTGAACAGTTGTTTCCAACCAATACCCATCACTACATTCTCTTCTTCACAAATAAGGGGAAGGTCTATCGTCTTAAAGGCTATGAAATCCCTGATTTGGGTCGAACAGCAAAAGGGATCCCAATTATTAATCTGATACAGATTGAAAAGGATGAATACATTACAGCAATATTACCAATAGAGGAATTTGTGGAGGATTCCTACCTATTTTTTGTGACAAAAAAAGGCATTGCAAAACGCTCAGCGTTATCTGCTTTCTCTAATATTCGGAAAGTCGGTCTTATTGCCTTGGGCTTGCGAGAAGAAGATGAACTTATTTCTGTTCGCTTAACGAATGGTAAAAAAGAGGTTTTCGTGGGGACAAAAAAAGGCTTGTCCATTCGTTTTAGAGAAGATGATGTGAGAGCGATGGGACGGATTGCTGCTGGGGTAAAAGCTTTGACTCTTTCTGAGGACGATCGTGTTGTAGGTGTAGGGATCATCGAAGAAGATGAAAAAGTGCTCATTGTTACTGCAAAAGGTTATGGAAAGCAAACATCTGTTGATGAATACCGTTTGCAGACTCGTGGTGGTAAAGGGATCAAAACATGTAATATTACGGACAAAACAGGAGAGATGATTTCCCTTAGAATGGTCAAAAACAATGAGGATTTGATGATTATTACGACGAGTGGTATCATCATTCGGACTGCTGTTTCTGGCATTTCACAGTTAGGAAGAAATACCATGGGTGTTAAACTCATTAAAATTTCTGAAGGAGATGGCGTGGCAACCGTTGCACGTATTCAAGATGATGATATTTCACAGGATGACTCTGTAGAAGGACTAGCATCTGAGCAAAACTCTGAAGAATAAGTCAATAGATTTAGGGAATCAAGGGGATTTATGACTTGATTCCCTGTTCTATTTAATCACCACATTTTATCCTGAAATTTCTATGAATAGTGAATCAAATAATGTTGTGGCAAGCCTATCAGGAAATCTTGTCTGTGTAAAATCTAGGAAAGCATGAATCATAGGGAGATCATTTGATGTTTGGTGCAGATGTAATTCATTCCACCATTCCGTCTCATAACGAGCAATCATACTTAAATTATATAAAAGCATTAAATGCACAAGAATGTCAGGTAAAGGTTTATAGCTTTTTCTGATACTAGGTAGATAATAGTTACCCTCATTATCCATAAGTGTACATGTTAAGCGTGAAAGGCTACTCTTTTTTAATTGAAAGATGAAGATATCTTGTTTCTTTTTTTGATTATCTAAAGGCTTGATTTCATCTTTTAAAAATTGAAAATAGTGAGATGCTGTCATTTGAAGATCAGCTATTAATCGTTCGGAAACGCCATAAACATCTGGGGCTATTTTTGTTATAGGGTAACAAGTGCTTGTTTGATAAAGCCGTTCAATTAGTTCTCTTAAATCAACCAGCTGTACCAGGAGGTCGATCATTTTAAATTTCTGTCCCTCAAGCGGTGGTAAGTGAAAGAGATGATGAGCAGCGTATGAAAATAAGCCGCGTTTTTGTATCAGCACAGTGTCTTGAGCAAATGTGTATTGTTGACTTTTCCTTTTACGTGAGGAAAGACCATGTGCTAATACCTCACTATTTTGAGGATAGTTTTCATCAACGGTAAGCAGAGAGGCTTTAAAAAGCTGAATGGCCCCATAAAATAAGAGGATGGGCTTCAATTCATAGGGAGCATTAAATGCTTGTTCATAAAACTTTCTGCCATGTTCAATATAATAGCAAAATGGATAGCCGTTCTTATAGCTGAAAGAAAGAGATTCTTTCACATTTCTTTTCTCATAAATGGTATGTAAAAATTGTTGAGTATAGCTAACGGATTTAAAAGGTAAATAGTGGGACCAAGCATCCTTGAAGCGTTTCATAGTATATCCTCCTATTGTTTTGAAAAGTAGAACAATTAAGTGTTATCTTGACAGTTATATAAGTGATTGATAAGCTATCAATAATATTTTTCCGGGAATGAATGATTCATGCTTTCTAAAATATAATTAAAAATTTGAGGTGAAATCTATGTGGGAAGACAAGTTTAAAAAGGAATCATTGACTTTTGATGATGTGTTGTTAATCCCTGCTAAATCAGAAGTATTGCCAAAAGATGTCTCTATTAAAACAAAGCTGACTAATACTTTAAAGTTGAATATTCCGATCATTAGTGCGGGAATGGACACGGTTACTGAAGCTGAAATGGCCATTTCGATGGCTCGTCAAGGTGGATTGGGTGTTATTCATAAAAACATGTCGATTGAAGACCAAGCAGAGCAAGTTGATAAAGTTAAGCGTTCTGAAAGTGGTGTTATAACAAATCCCTTCTTTCTGACCCCTAAAAACCAAGTCTTTGATGCAGAACATTTAATGCAAAAATATAAAATATCCGGTGTCCCAATTGTTGATGACAAACAAAAACTTGTCGGTATTATCACCAATCGTGATCTTCGCTTTGTACAAAACTATGACACTCTCATAGAAAATGTTATGACCAAAGAAAATTTAATTACTGCACCTGTTGGTACAACATTAGATCAAGCTGAAAAAACATTGGAAAAGCATAAAATAGAAAAGCTCCCACTTGTTGATGAAAAAGGTATTTTAAAGGGTCTCATTACAATTAAAGATATTGAAAAGGTCATCGAATTTCCAAATGCTGCCAAGGATGACCAGGGGAGGCTTTTGGTTGCAGCAGCAGTAGGTGTTACTAAGGATTGTGCAATCCGTGTTGAAAAGCTTGTCCAAGCAGGTGTTGATGCTGTTGTCATTGATACAGCTCATGGTCATTCTCAAGGTGTTTTAGAGAAGGTTGCTGAAATATGTGCCGCCTATCCTAAGTTAAATATTATAGCTGGTAATGTGGCAACACCTGAAGCTACCCGGGAGCTTATCGAAGCTGGAGCAGATGTTGTAAAAGTGGGAATTGGTCCGGGCTCTATTTGTACGACGCGGGTGGTTGCGGGCGTTGGTGTTCCACAAATTACGGCCATTTATGATTGTGTGACAGAAGCGAATAAGCATGGCATTAGTATAATTGCTGATGGTGGCATTAAGTTTTCTGGAGATATAACAAAGGCGCTCGCTGCTGGTGGACATGCTGTTATGTTAGGAAGTTTGCTTGCAGGTGTTGAAGAAAGTCCTGGTCAAAAAGAAATCTATCAGGGTAGACAATATAAGGTTTACCGAGGCATGGGTTCAGTGGACGCTATGGAAAGCGGGAGTAAAGATCGTTACTTCCAAGAAGATCAGAAAAAGCTCGTTCCAGAAGGCATTGAAAGTCGAGTAGCTTATAAAGGTCTCTTGGCTGATACTGTTCATCAATTAGTTGGAGGGTTGCGTTCAGGCATGGGTTATTGTGGCACATCAACGATTGAGGATTTACGCATCAATGCAATGTTTACTAAAATTACCAGTGCAGGATTGGTAGAAAGCCACCCACATGATGTACAAATAACGAAGGAAGCACCTAACTATTCACGTTGATCTTTCGTACCAAAGGAATTTGTGAATGTTTTAAGCGGCGACTTTCTTTTCACCGCTTAATTTTTATGTCAATGTTTTGTTGAAATAAGGATAAAGATATGTGTTTTTCCTTAGCTCTTCTATGTTAAAATAGCGATGGTATTAAATTCGGAGGTGTAATTATTCGTGTATATTAGTAGCGTTGTTCGACAGTCAATTATAGTATCGATCGTTTTTTTATTGACCATAGCCACATTATTTCACCCCCGTTCAGCCGCGGCGGCAACACTTGATTCCAATATTCAAGCAAAAGCGGCTATTTTAGTTGATGCAAACACAGGAAAAATCCTTTATGCGAAAAATATAGATGAAAAGCTTCCACCGGCAAGCATGACAAAATTAATGACCGAATACTTGGTCATGAAGGCTTTAGCTAGTGGGAAAATTAAGTGGACAACCACGGTTCCGGTTGATCAAAAGGTATTTGACCTTTCACGTAATAGTTCATTTTCTGGTTTTTCGTTAAGAGAGGATTATAATTACACTGTTCAATCGATGATTGATGCTTTATTAATTCCATCGTCTAACGCGGCAGCTGTAGCTCTTGCTGAATTATTAGGAAAGGGTAGTGAATCCAATTTTGTCGATCAAATGAATCGGACAGCTAAAAAATTAGGAATGAAGGATACCGTTTATATTAATGCCTCTGGCTTGGATAACGTGGATCTTGGTAAGTATAAAGCACAGGGTGATGATCATGCGACAGACTTATTAACACCTAGAGATCTGGCAATCCTTGCGTACCATGTCATGAATGATTTTCCAAAGAATTTAACACAACGGGTTTCAAAGGTTGCTAGTACTACCGAGAGTGATTTTCAAGCAGGACCTGGAGAGGTTGACCATATGGTCAACACGAACTGGATGCTGACAGGATTTGGTGCCAATATGCGTGATTACAAGTATGAGGGTGTTGATGGTCTTAAAACGGGCTATACTTCTTTAGCAGGCTATTGTTTTACAGGCTCTGTTCAAAAGGATGGTAGACGGTTTATTTCAGTTGTGATGGGAACAAAATCCGAAGGCGATCGTTTCTTACAAACGAAAAAACTCTATGATTATGGTTTTCAACAAGTTTCTGATGAACAACTCATCAAACCTGGTCAGTCAGTTAAAGGAACTAAAACACTTCCCGTATCCAACGGCAAAGAGGATAGTGTGAAAATTATCGCGAAAAACGGACTCAAGATGCCTGTTGAAGATGGTACTAAAAATAACTATAAAGCTGTTTTGCATTTAAATAAGTCTTTGTTAAACAAAGATGGAGATCTTATAGCTCCTGTAAAAAAAGGGACAAAAGTAGGTTACATTACTGTTGAAGGTAAGAGTAACGGGATGGATTATGGATATGTTAATCATCCTCCAAAAATCGATGTTGTTACACAAAGCCAAGTTGATAATTCCAACGGTTTTGTCCGTATGATGCGAGGAACAGGTCATTTTATTTCAGGTATTTTTTCTGGAACGGTAGATATGGTTAAAAATTGGCTCTAACAGGATTAAAAAAATTCAAGCGTTAGGCAGTTTTTCGGTATAATTTGAAAGTTTTATAGATATCTTTTTCATATAGATTTTAGGTTTTTTCTATATGTTTTTAAGTGATAAATAATTGATTCATACAATTATTTTTAAATAGGTTTTGAGAAAAGTGGGAGGAATAGAGACTATGGCGCAAATAGGTACGGAGAGAGTTAAACGTGGCATGGCAGAGATGCAAAAGGGCGGCGTCATCATGGATGTTGTGAATGCAGAGCAAGCTAAGATAGCTGAGGATGCAGGTGCAGTGGCGGTCATGGCATTAGAAAGAGTTCCATCTGATATTAGAGCTGCTGGTGGCGTTGCGAGAATGGCAGACCCTAAAATCGTTGAACAGGTTATGGAGGCGGTCTCTATCCCTGTCATGGCAAAAGCCCGCATCGGTCATATTGTTGAAGCGCGTGTTTTAGAATCTATGGGAGTGGATTATATTGATGAGAGTGAAGTCTTGACCCCAGCAGATGAGCGTTTCCATTTGGATAAAAAATCCTTTACTGTACCATTTGTATGCGGTTGTCGAAATATTGGGGAGGCAACTCGTCGTATTGGTGAAGGAGCTTCCATGCTTCGGACGAAAGGCGAACCGGGGACAGGAAACATCGTTGAAGCTGTAAGTCATCTTCGCCTTGTTCAATCACAAATTAGGAAAATTTCAAATATGTCAGAAGATGAATTAATGACTGAAGCCAAAGAACATGGGGCGCCTTATGACATTTTATTGCAAATAAAAGAAGAGGGTCGTTTGCCTGTTGTTAATTTTGCTGCCGGTGGCGTTGCAACCCCAGCAGATGCAGCTTTAATGATAGAATTAGGGGCTGATGGTGTATTTGTTGGATCAGGTATTTTTAAATCAGATAACCCGTCTAAATTTGCTAAAGCAATTGTTGCGGCGACAACGCAGTATCAAGATTATGGATTAATAGCTGAGCTTTCTAAGGATCTTGGTACAGCGATGAAAGGAATTGAAATTTCTACTCTCGATGCTTCACAGCGGATGCAAGATCGTAGCCAGTGAAATTTATTAGGATCAGTGAACTTTTTTAAGGGATTGGTGAAGTGATGAGTATCAAAATAGGTGTTTTAGGACTGCAAGGTGCGGTTCGTGAGCATGTTTGGGCACTGGAAAAGACAGGTGCTGAAGTCACTGTTGTGAAAAAATTAGAGAATTTAAAAGGATTAGACGGTTTGGTACTTCCAGGTGGGGAAAGTACCACGATGCGTCGTTTACTTGATAAATATGGACTTTTTGAGCCGATTAAAGAGTTTGCACAACAGCATCCTATTTTTGGTACGTGTGCGGGGTTAATTCTCATGGCAGAACAAATTGAAGGTCAAAGGGGACCACATTTGGCATTAATGGATATCGATGTACGTCGTAATGCTTTTGGAAGACAGGTGGCAAGCTTTGAGGCGGAATTAACAATTGAAAATATGATGGGAGTAGAAGGCTTTGTGGGCGTTTTCATCCGTGCCCCGTACATTCTTAGTGTAGGGTCAGAAGTCGAGATTTTAGCAACCTATTCAGATAAGATTGTGGCTGCGCGGCAAGGGCGGTTTTTAGCCTGTGCTTTTCACCCAGAGCTTACGGAAGATTATCGAATGCATGATTATTTCTATAACATGGTGAAAGACTGTAAAGAGAATCAGTCCCCAGCCAAGGGTTAAATAGAAAATTCTGTAAAATACAGTTGCTTTTTATAAAAAAATGCGTTATATTATTGCTTAATTATATAATTACATCGTTGAGGGGAACTAGTAATAGCATATGCTTTGTTCAGAAAGGCGGTGGTCGTTGCAAACCGCTCAAAGTAAGCTATGAATCCATCCCTAAGAAAAATACCGAACGGAGGGACTTAGTAGGTATTTTCGGTAAAGCCGTTATCTTTTTAAAGTGATTTATCATTGATGTGATAAATAATCAGGGTGGCAACGCGGGTGCTCTCGTCCCTTTTATTATGGGGTGAGGGCTCTTTTTGTTTTATCGTCAAATTTCAAAAATTGCCAAAAACAGAAGCTCCCCTGAGCCTATTATAATTATGGAGGGTTCAAGATGTTAGACGTTAAAGCGCTGCGAGATAATTATGAAGCTATGACAACAAGACTCAGCACAAGAGGCGGAGATCTGAGTGCATTGGATCAATTCTTGGATAGTGACGAAAGGCATAGGAATTTAATTCAGAAAACAGAAGCATTAAAGGCTCGGCGTAATGAAGTTTCTCAGGAAGTAGCTCAGAAAAAGAAAAACAAAGAAAATGCGGATGCAATCATTAAGGAAATGCGTGAGGTCGGGGATAAAATCAAGAAATTAGATGAGTCTCTTCGTGATGTTGAAGGAAAGTTGGAGACGATGATGCTCTCCGTACCTAATCTTCCTCATGAGAGTGTTCCTGTTGGAAAGGATGAAGATGAAAATGTAGAAATTCGTCGGGTTGGAGAGCGCCCTACCTTTGCCTTTGAACCAAAACCACATTGGGAGATTGGGACGACTTTAGGTGTTCTTGATTTTGAAAGAGCAGCAAAGGTCACGGGAAGTAGATTTGTATTTTATAAAGGCTTAGGTGCACGTTTAGAGCGAGCATTGATCAATTTTATGATGGATTTACATGCCAATCAACACGGTTATCAAGAGGTGCTTCCTCCTTATCTTGTGAATCGCACAAGCATGACGGGAACAGGACAGCTTCCAAAGTTTGAAGAGGATGCTTTTAAAATTCGTGAAGAGGATTACTTTTTGAGCCCTACGGCAGAAGTCTCAGTAACCAATTATCATAGTCAAGAAATATTGAATTCCGGTGACTTGCCGATTGCTTATTGCGCTTATAGCACTAATTTTAGATCGGAAGCAGGTTCTGCTGGACGTGATACACGAGGTTTAATTCGTCAGCATCAATTTAATAAAATTGAACTTGTTCACTTTGTTAAACCAGAAGATTCTTATGATACGTTAGAGCAGTTGACCAATCATGCGGAGAATGTGCTGAAGCAACTTGGTCTTTCCTACAGAGTGATTACGCTGTGCACAGGAGATCTTGGATTTACAGCAGCTAAGACGTATGATTTGGAAGTTTGGCTTCCAAGCTATGACACCTTTCGAGAAATTTCTTCTTGTAGCAACTGTGAAGACTACCAAGCAAGACGTGCAGGTATTCGTTTTCGTCGCGATCCTAATTCTAAGAAAAAACCTGAGTTCGTCCATACGTTAAATGGGTCAGGTCTTGCTGTTGGTCGAACAATGGCAGCCATTCTTGAAAATTATCAACAAGCAGATGGCAGTGTCCTCATTCCTGAAGTCTTAAGACCGTATATGGGTGGAATTGAAAAAATTGAGGCGAAATAATTAATATCGGAGAGAGGGGAAGGTCTCGGATAGCTGAATCGGTGAATAGTTTTCAAGGGTGGCAATTGCAAGTTAAGTAATAAATAAATTAATAATTTTGATTATCCTTAAGTGACTTGCTCTGTCCCCTTGTATGTGGTAGTATTACTACCAGTCCGATATGGAGGAGTACCCAAGTTCGGCTGAAGGGATCGGTCTTGAAAACCGACAGGGGCTTCACGGCTCGCGGGGGTTCGAATCCCTCCTCCTCCGCCATATACCACCAAAACCATTTGTAAGCAGATGGTTTTTTTATTTAGAAAAATTGGTTTTTATTTATTCATAATTGTTAGTCTTTTTTGTTGAGTCACCTATGAAAGGTGTTCATAAGTTCTTTTTTGATATTCCTTTCGGTGATCTCTTGAATAAAATGCGATAGTTTTTTGCGAGATGAATAAAAATTATCCCTTCGTTACAAGGGAGTCGTGAATGATCAAGTATCTTTTTGTCGCATCGTTTGAGCGATGTCTTTTAATATCGGTTCAATGCTTTCGGGGTGATGGTGAAGATCGTATTGATCAATATTAATGCGAATTACTGGGCAGTGGTTAAAGGTTTTGATCCAGTAATTGTAGCGCTCCTGCATTTCCTTCCAGTATTCAATAGGGGTTTGCTTCTCTATTTCACGTCCTCGCGTTCTTATTTTTTCCAAAATTTTTTCTAAGGAACCCTCAAGATAGATTAAGATATCTGGTGGTTGAAAGTAAGGGGTTAAAACCATAGCGTTAAAAAGCTCAGTATAGGTATTAAAATCGACCTTAGTCATATTACCCTTTTCATAATGCATTTGGGCGAAAATACCTGTATCTTCATAAATGGAACGATCTTGAACAACGCCGTATGGAGTATCCATGATGTTTTTGTGTGCCTTGAAACGTTCAGCAAGAAAATAGATTTGTAAGTGAAAGGCCCAATGCTTAAAATCACTGTAAAATTTACCTAAGTAAGGATTGTCGTCAACCTTTTCCAACGATGTATGATAGCCGAGAATGTTGGCAATATGTGTTGCAAAGGTTGTCTTGCCAATGCCGACGGTACCAGCGACTGTAATTAATGCTTTTTTAGGAAATAATTGTTGGATGACTTCTTTATTCATTGAGATGCTCCTTGTTAAATATATTTTTGAATCAGGGTGAGTGTTGCTTGAATATGTTCAGGGTTGTCGGCAAGATTAAGATCATCAGTTTCAATTGTTAAAACGGTGACCTCTGGATGTTGCAATTGAAAAACAGGTATCCACTGTTCATAGGAAAGGGTGAGTTGCTCAAGATAATCGGTGGATAATGATTCTTCCCCGGTGCGCTTTCTTTTTTTTATGCGGAAAAGAAGCTCTTCTAATGAAGCTTTTAAATAAATAAGCACATTAGGACATGGCAAATCCTTGGTTAAACTATCATAGATTTGCGTAAATTTACTGTAGTGATGCTTTTGTAATGTTTGTTGAGCAAATAATTTACTTTTGAAAATATGATAATCAGCGACAATAGAATGTCCCGCTTGTAGCTCTTTGCTTATCGCTTCTAATTGTTCATAGCGGTGCGTGAGGAAAAACATTTCAGTTTGGAAGCTCGTTTGCTTCATATTGTTGTAAAATGCTTTTAGTAAAGATTGATCCTCAATCATTTCTTCATAGCATTTAAAGTCAAAGGCATTGGAAAGTGTGCGAGCGAGTGTGGTTTTGCCAACGCCAATCGGGCCTTCAATTGCTATATAAGGTGCTCTAGTCAATAAAATCCCTGCTTTCAATAAACAACTTCATATAAACATGTCTTCCTTATTTTAGCATGGTAGAATGGAGTCAGAAAGTGTTGAAAGAAGGTAGAAAAATGCCAGGATTAACTAAACTTGATCAAGCAATTGCTTTTGCAGCGAAAGCGCATAAAAATCAGGAAAGAAAGGCGACAGGAATGCCTTATATTTCTCATCCTTTTTCAGTGGCGATGCTCTTGAGCCAAGAGGGTTGTTCTGATGAAGTCGTGATTGCTGGACTGTTGCATGATACTCTTGAGGACACGGAGGTCACCTATGAACAGCTACAAGGGGAATTTGGCAGCCGGGTAGCGAAATATGTTCTAGACTGTTCCGAATCTGATAAATCTAAAGTTTGGAAAGAGCGAAAACGACAGATGATTCAATCTATAAAAGATGTTTCAGAAGAAGTATGCCTGATTATTTGTGCCGATAAGCTTCATAATGTGCGATCGATGAATTCCGAATATGAAATTTATGGAGAAGCTCTATGGAACAGGTTTAATGGCAGTAAAACGGATGAAAAATGGTATTATGAGGAAATTTATAGCGAATTAAGTAAAAAAATAGAGAAAAAATTCCTTTTGAAGGGCTTACAAGATGAAATATATAAACTATTCTAAGTCTTGACATATATTAAAAGCTATGATAAGTTAGAATCAACCATTTTACTATTTTATATAAGCTGGGAGTAAGAATGAAAAGCCTTCGTTGGAAGTGGAGTAGTTTTTACCTTCTTCACTTTTTATGAAGGCTTATTTGTTACATGATTACTTAGATTGTATGTAAGTGGTGAATGGTTAGATCTCAAAGTGCCATCTGCGCATGATTTTAGGAGGATTAGGATGGAAAACGGTACGGTAAAATGGTTCAATGCGGAAAAAGGTTATGGTTTTATTGAGCGAGAGGACGGTAATGATGTATTTGTGCATTATTCCGCCATCGAATCAGAGGGATTCAAGACCTTAGAAGAAGGTGAGAAGGTCCAGTTTGAAATTGTAGAAGGTAGCCGTGGACCACAAGCTGCTAACGTAGTAAAAGCATAATAATTTTAGATTTTACAAAAGCAGTCTCATGAAAAGAGACTGCTTTTCTTTGGTTTAAGGGGTCACCATGCTTTTCAATCTTAAATTAATTTCGTATAATGGGTAATGTGTCATTTGGTGGGGCTCCGTAGCTCAGGGGATAGAGCGTTGGTTTCCTAAACCATGCGTCGGAGGTTCGAATCCTCTCGGGGCCACCATTATAAAACCAGTAATATCAATAGTTTATAGCGCTTTGTTATTAATTGTAAAATCATCACAAACAAGTAATTGGCACGAAATCGGCACGAACGCACTTTAAAAAGAATGTGTATTTGTGTTTTGTTTTAGGCACAGAAAATGATTTTAAGAAAAGGAAGAGCGGGGCAATGGGTGCGGATGATCTGATTAAGAAAACAAAGGATCCTGTTACAAGGAGCTCTTTAGCTTATGATCTAAGACAGCTTGGTTTGCAGGCAGGAATGACAGTGATCGTGCATTCTTCTCTTAAAAGCATTGGTTGGGTGTGTGGCAGAGAAGTTGCTGTTGTTCAAGCATTAATGGAAGTTCTAACCGAAGAAGGAACATTGGTTATGCCAACCCATTCGGCTAATTTTTCTGATCCAAAGCATTGGGAGAATCCTGCTGTTCCAGAGCATTGGCACACAGTGATTAGAGAAGAAATGCCTGCCTACGATCCGCGGATTACGCCCACCTATTTTATGGGAAGAATTGTTGAGGCTTTTCGAAATTTTCCTGGGGTTGTACGTAGTGACCATCCTACGGAATCTTTTGCAGCTTGGGGAAAAAGAAAAGAGGCGATTGTTGAGGGTCATGCCCTCGACTTCGGATTAGGGGAGAAATCTCCCTTAGCGAAATTATATGACCTTGACGCTAAGGTGCTTTTAATCGGTGTTAGCTATGAGAATAATACGTCTATGCATTTGGCTGAATATCGTGCTAGTGGAACAATTATTGAGAATGCTAGTCCGATTCTAATTAACGGTCAGCGAGTATGGACAGTCTATAAAGACTTAGCTTATCAGGATGAACATTTTGAGGCGATCGGGGTACAGTTTGAAAAGGTGCATCTTGTTAATAATGGAAGAGTAGGACAGGCTCATGCTAAATTGATGGATCAAAGGCGTTTAGTTGATTTTACAACGCATTGGTTTAAAACTGTATAGTTTATGGGTATGTTGAAACCTTGGACACATATATATTACTATAGTAATAGTACTCCATGCTTTGAAAGTGAGGGAATAAATCATGATGAATGAAACGGTTATTGGTTCTGCGCATAAGCCTTATGCTAAGCTATTCGCTACATTATTTGCAGGGTTAATCGTTGCTACCATTGGTTTATATGTTGGGCAATATGTTCCGAAAGCTTTGTTTATGCCCTTGGCTATTGTGGAAATTATCATGGTTTTCATGATGGTGTTTGCAAGAAAGAAGAAATCAATGGGTTACTTAATGATGTTTGCTTTTATGTTGATTTCTGGATTAACGTTGTATCCAGCGATTAGTTACTATGTAAGTACACTTGGAGCAAATGCTGTGTTTCGAGCTGCGGGAATAACAGCTGTGGCTTTTGGTGGAACTGCTCTATATGCTATGATCTCAAAGAGAGATTTCCGCTTTCTAGGAGGCTTTCTTTTTATATCTGTTCTTGCGCTTTTAGTCATGGGTATTCTGCAGATATTCTTTCCTGTTTCAGGGACTGCCGAGTTGATTTACTCTGCTTTTGGCATTTTTATTTTCGTTGGCTATACGCTCTATGATTTTAGTCGACTGACTATCAATGGATTTACCGATCGAGATATCCCGATGATTGTCGTCAGCATTTATTTAGATATTGTTAACCTCTTTTTGTATATTTTACGTTTTATTGGCGTATTAAATGACGATTAAAATACTAGACATCTTGGTCTGGCATTTTTTATATTAAAACAGGCGTTGTCTTCAAAATTTTAAATGATTTCAAGTGATAGAATGGTTTTTGTTAGGTTTCTTTCCTCTTGTCCTCCCTCTTTTTTTCTCATCCCCCCATCAAAGCGACTCCATTCTAAATAACATCTACAAATATTTTTAACCATTACAGCCTTGTTTCTGAATGATTAAGATGCTAGACATATGCTATATCCTTTTCTTTTTTTAGAGCCAGAGAGTCAAGGTATGGAAGTATGTATGAAAAAAGCTATGATAAAATAGATGATAGGAAAGCCGAGGCTCGTAGAAAAATATTAAGAAAAAGTGAAGAATGATGTCGATAACTATGATGAGTTAAGCTATAATAACAAAGATGTATTTTGGTACATACTTAATTATTCTGAGGGAGTTCTATTATGAAGCAACGTGTGATTCAGGTGGATGAACGTCCGCCATTGGCACAAAGTTTACCGTTGAGTTTTCAGCACTTATTTGCTATGTTTGGTTCCACTGTTCTTGTCCCTATTTTATTTCATGTCGATCCAGCAACCATTTTATTGATGAATGGTATTGGAACGCTTTTATATCTTTTTATAACCAAGGGTAAAATCCCAGCTTATTTAGGATCTAGCTTTGCTTTTATCTCTCCAGTCACAGCGGTGCTTGCCGATAAAGGGTATTCATACGCTCTAGGAGGATTTATAGCGGTAGGGATTGTTTTTATCATCATTGCCTTGGTCATCCGTTTTGTAGGAATTGGTTGGCTCAATGTTATCTTTCCTCCTGCTGCTATGGGGGCCATCGTGGCTGTCATTGGATTGGAGCTCATACCAACAGCAGCGGGTATGGCGGGAATGATCTCTGATGGCACTGCAAATTGGCATTTGAATACGAGGGATCTTACTGTTTCTATTTTGACTCTAGTGATTACAATTATTGGTTGGGTGATGTTTCGAGGTCTTTTGAAAATTATTCCAATTTTAATCGGCATTGTCGCTGGTTATATTATTGCCGCTATTGCAGGTATTATTGATTTTTCAAGTGTACGAGAGGCGCCCTGGATTTCTCTTCCGCATTTTTACAGCCCTCATTTTGATATCGGTAGCATCATTACGATTTTGCCTGCAGCCTTTGTTGTTTTGGCTGAGCATATTGGACATCTAGTCGTTACTGGAAACATTGTTGGAAAAAATTTAACAAAAGAGCCTGGCATTGGTCGTTCTGTTTTAGGAAATGGTATATCGACCATAATTTCTGGCTTTGTTGGATCAACTCCAAATACCACTTACGGTGAAAACATCGGGGTGCTGGCAATCACACGTGTATATTCCACATGGGTTATCGGTGGAGCGGCTATCTTTGCAATTTTATTATCTTTTATAGGCAAGTTAGCTGCTCTGATCTCGGCTATTCCACAACCGGTTATGGGTGGGGTATCGTTACTTCTGTACGGTGTTATTGCGGTCTCTGGGTTACGTATGCTTGTGGAGGCTAAAATTGATTATAGTCGATCACAGAATTTGATTTTGACTTGCATTGTTCTTGTCATTGGCTTGAGTGGCACTTCTATTAATATTGGAAAAGTTTCTTTATCAGGTATGGGGTTAGCAACAATAGTTGCTATTATACTCAGTTTGTTTTTTAAGGTGATTAATGTGCTTCATCTGGCTAATGATAGAGAAGAAGCGTAAATAAAAGAGACATTTAGGTCTCTTGTTACCTTTGAAGATCACCTATGTTGAAAAAATATGGGCTCTTTATTCAACAAGGAATAGAGGAAAAAAAATGAGGCATGAAGACTTTATGAGATTGGCTCTTGCAGAGGCAGAGAAGGCAGGGCAGTTAACGGAAGTGCCAATTGGTGCAGTGATTGTGAAAGATGGAGAGGTGATTGCGCGGGCTCATAATTTACGAGAGACCTCCCAGAGGCCTTTAGCTCACGCGGAATGCTTGGCAATTGAAAGTGCAAGTGAAGCGCTGGGCACATGGCGCTTATCAGGATGTACGCTTTATGTTACTCTGGAGCCCTGTCCTATGTGTGCCGGAGCCATTTTACAATCACGTATAGACACCTTGGTCTTTGGTGCTTCAGATCCTAAAGCGGGCTGTGCTGGAACGTTAATGAATCTGTTAGACGATTCGCGTTTTAATCATCAAACTGAAGTGATTTCAGGCATTTTAAAAGAAGCATGTGGGAGTAAGCTCACCCGTTTTTTTCGGGGTTTGAGACAAAAAAATGCCAATCTTCATTGAATAATAGTGAGAAATATGGTACCATTCAATATGTCGTTTATTTGGAGGCGTACCCAAGTCCGGCTGAAGGGGACTGACTCGAAATCAGTTAGAGCGTTCACGCGTTGCGGGGGTTCGAATCCTCTCGCCTCCGCCATATATAATTTTGTGATGATGAGGTTGGGTGAAATCAGTTCGTTCATATGACGATGGATGGTATTTTTATCACCTCGAATCACATTGACAATTTTTATTTTTTTTGTTAAAGTGAAAGTTATCGTGCTAAGTGGGGAGGTAGCGGTGCCCTGTACTCGCAATCCGCTATAGCGAGGCCGAATTCCTTCTTGAGGTCTTGATATTGTAAGGTCAGCCTTAAGTAAGTGGTGTTGACATTTGGGTCCTGCGCAATGAAAACTCATGAACCCTGTCAGATCCGGAAGGAAGCAGCAGTAAGTGGGATCTTTCGTGTGCCGCGGGGTAGCCTGGATTGAGCTAACTGCTTGAGAAGTGCTTGTGATATTGGGTCGATGGAAGGTGCACGATATACAATAAGGAAATATGGATGAGAATAACAAGTCAGCGTGTGCTGGCTTTTTTTATGGCTACGAAACGTTACGGGTTATAAAATGAACGCCGTGATATTTTTGATGAAAACTTGTGAGGGTACATATTTGGGTTAGTCTTAGAGTGAGCGTAAGTTGGGTTTCCAATTATTTTTCATTAAGCTTTTGCCCGCTACTTTCTTCTTATTAATGGAACGAGTATAATGAACCATAGGATTAATTAAAACTCTACGGGTTGTGATAGCATGAGTTATCAAGCGCTTTACCGAATTTGGCGTCCCCAGCAATTTAAAGATACAGTCGGACAAGAACATATAACGCAGACCCTACAAAATGCTTTGGTGAGGGAAAAATGCTCTCATGCTTATCTTTTTAGTGGACCAAGGGGAACTGGAAAGACAAGCGTCGCTAAAATCATTGCTAAAGCTGTCAATTGTGAAAAGGCACCTACTCGAGAGCCCTGCAATGCGTGTGCAATGTGTAAAGGGATAACCGACGGTAGTATTTCTGATGTCATTGAAATTGATGCTGCTTCGAATAATGGAGTCGATGAAATCCGTGAAATTAGAGATAATGTCAAATATGCACCGACAGTAGCGCGTTATAAGGTCTATATCATAGATGAAGCACATATGCTTTCTCAGGGTGCTTTTAATGCTCTTTTAAAAACATTAGAAGAGCCCCCTAAGCATGTCATCTTTATTTTAGCTACAACTGAACCGCATAAAATCCCCTTAACGATAGTATCGAGATGTCAACGTTTTGACTTCAAAAGAATTGCTGATGATGTCATTATTAATCGATTGAAAGTTATTGTTGACCAAGAAGGTGTAGTGGTTGAAGACGACGCTTTAGCACTCATTGCCAGAGCAAGTGAAGGAGGAATGCGTGATGCTTTGAGTATTTTAGATCAAGCATCCGCATATGGAGATGGTTCCATTCGTGTCGTTGATGTGTTAGATGTGGCGGGCGTGGCATCGGAAGAAGCGGTGGCACGGTTGATGAATATGTTGATTTTAAAAGATGTGACAGGGACTATCCAACTTATCGATGATCTTTTTGAACAAGGAAAAGATCTAAACAAATTTGTTGAGGATTTAATTTTTTATTGTCGAGATTTGCTTCTGTACAAAGCTTCTCCCAATCTTGAGGCGTTTGTAGGAAGGGCACGATTAGACATGGCGTTTACAACCTTAGCCGATCAAGTACCAGTCGATATCCTTTATGATTTTATACATTGGTTAAGCCAAGCTCAGCAAGAAATGAAATGGACAAGCCATCCTCGTGTTTTTTTAGAGGTGGTCATGGTAAAATTATGTAGAGTCAATTTAAATGAAAAAAGTGTGTCAGTCACGTATTCACCGGAACTAAATGATGAATTAGTACGTAGAATAGAAGACATTGAAAAAAAGCTTAAAAGCGTTGGGAACTCTCAAATAGAAGCTCCTGTTCCTTTCGATGAACGAAAGCCAGCAAAACGTCCCGCTTCTTCTGAGCGTAGCTTAGCGTCACAGATGGGCGCTATGAAAAAAGTGCTGTCGGAAGCAACCAAATCGGATTTACAAACATTGCGTGTTTCTTGGTCAGATGTCATGGAAAAAATTAGACAAGCGCATGTAGCTGCTCATGCTTGGATATTGGAAAGCAAGCCTGTAGCTAGTTCGAGTGGTGCATTTTTACAAGCCTTTAAGTATGATTTTCACTGTCAAATGGTTTTGGAAAATAAGAATAATGTATTACAGATGGTCGAAGATATTTTGAGTGAGGTTATTGGAGTTCGAAAAAAAATGTATCCTATTCCAATAAAAACATGGGAAGATTTAAGAGAAGAGTTTATTAAGGAAAAAGGCAATAATGATGATGACTCTGATGAAAAAACCAAAAAATTAGAAGAGAGTCCATTAATTGTAGAAGCAAAAAAGTTGGTTGGGCCTGATTTATTAGAGATTAGGGACTAAAAGGAGGAAGCTCATTTATGAAGGGTAATATGAATAATATGATGAAGCAAATGCAAAAAATGCAAAAGCAAATGGTGCAAGCACAGGAAGAGCTAAAGGACGAAGTTGTTGAAGGAACAGCTGGAGGTGGCGTGGTCACTGTCAAATGCAACGGACATAAGGAAATTACAGAAGTGATTATTAAGGAAGAAGCTGTCGATCCTGATGATATTGATATGCTTCAAGATCTGGTTTTAGCGGCAGTGAATGAAGCTTTACAAAATGCTGATGAGTTAACCAATAGTCGCATGGGTCAGTTCACTAAAGGATTGAATTTGCCAGGTTTTTAAGGAGGTGCTTTTTACCTATGCACTATCCTGAGCCAATTGCGAGGTTGATAGATAGTTTCATGAAGTTGCCGGGAATTGGACCGAAAACAGCGGTTCGACTGGCTTTTTTCGTTATAGATATGAAAGATGATGACGTTATGGATTTTGGCAGAGCCTTGGTCAATGTAAAGCGCCAGCTTGTCTATTGTTCTGAATGTCAAAATATCAGTGATTCTGATCCCTGTTATATTTGTGGTGATGCATCAAGAGATCGTTCGACGATCTGTGTAGTACAAGAATCCAAGGACGTCATTGCGATGGAAAAGATGCGCGATTATCATGGATTGTACCATGTCTTACATGGTGCCATTTCTCCTGTGGATGGTGTTGGACCAGAGGACATCAAAGTAGCCGAGTTGCTCAAGCGTCTGCAAAATGAAGAGATACAAGAGGTTATTTTAGCGACTAACCCAACCATTGAAGGGGAAGCTACAGCTATGTATATTTCTCGTTTAATAAAGCCAGCTGGGGTGAAAACCTCTCGAATTGCTCATGGATTACCTGTGGGTGGTGACCTGGAATATGCAGATGAAGTGACGTTATCCAGGGCTTTAGAAGGACGTCGTGAGCTTTAATCTAGGGCTTTGTTGAATGTTGCTTATCATTCTTGATGCAAGGAAAAGAGGCTGATCATGTTCAACCATAAAGCTAAGCTTCGTCAGAAGTTAGAGGATCAATTAGTTGATGTGTTGAGTCAATGTAAAAATAAGTGGATGAGTCAAAATCGAATTATAGGGAATAGCATTGAACCATCGGATGAGGTGCTTCACCAACTGCATCTATCCGAGGCAAAATATTTATTTTTACTTAAGGAAGCACGTCATAAAAAAGTGCAGTTTAAGCCTTGACAACAGTTCTAAATCAGACCAGCCCTCCGTAAACTAGTGATAAACAGTTTTTTGGGGGGCGTTTGTTTGAATTCTATCGTTATTATTTCGGTGATCGTTGGGATTGTTTTATTCCTCTTATTGTTTGGAGTCTCATTTAAACCCATCCGATTTATGGGACGAGCTTGTATAAAACTTGTGATTGGTGCACTTTTTTTGTTTTTACTTAATACTTTTGGAACGGCTGTTAATTTGCATATTCCTATTAATGTGATCACAACGGTTGTCTCCGGATTTCTTGGCATTCCAGGCATTGTCGCGATGGCCATTATTAAGTATATGGTTATATAAAAGGTTATATTGTTTGTCTTGAATTGGTGGTGGTTGCATGTTAAATGAATTTCGTTATGTTATGAATAGAGATTGATACATTTCCTTTTTAAAAATACTATTGACTTTTTTTCTCTTAACTTATATTATGTAGTAGTTGTCGTTGAAATATAGTGATCTTTATTAAAAAAAGTATTGACAGTATTAAAATAGTTGTGGTAAGCTAGTCAAGCCGTCGAAAAAGGCGGATCAATGTGTGATCGTTCTTTAAAAACTGAACAAAAAGCCAAGCGCACAAAGGGCAACCTTTGAATGACGCCAAGACAGACGCGAAAGGCCTTCTGAG